>ENA-ORMS01000007-ORMS01000007.1-human-gut-metagenome-genome-assembly--contig:-NODE-7-length-235724-cov-11.772079_pt1 | contig 235724 bp, 193 predicted proteins | sample MGYA00242104_ERZ508997 | MGnify/ENA primary metagenome ERZ508997 (study PRJEB26280, sample SAMEA2338704) | human gut metagenome | biome: human gut; feature: human-associated habitat; material: faeces...
ATAACGCATAAAAATGCCCTCCTTACTGGTTGCCCAGTAAAGAGGGTACATATCATAACGGTCCGGGAATTTTTTTTTGCCGTCAAGAGCGTTTTTCGCGTTCGCCATAACCGCTATAATCCATATATTTCCACTGTAATTTACTTATTTCAGATGATACTATAATTGCCAAAGCACAAACTAAGAATGCCTTGAAAAACGGGCAGGAATGGAGGTCAGCATTGAAAAAAGAAACATCACTTTTACAGGCGGTAATCGTCCTTGGAGGATTCCTCGCCATGGCATTTGCCTGTAACCAATTCGGAATAGAGATTCACCTTGCAATATTCGCCGCATGGTTTCTTGCCATGGCTTTAGGTAAATTTAACGGTCATTCTTACAGTGATATGGAAAAGTCAATAACCGGAGGCATCTATGACGGAATGAGCGCAATACTTATTCTTCTTGCCGTAGGCGCACTTGTCGGGACATGGATTTCAGGAGGTATTGTTCCGAGCCTTATTTACTACGGACTTAACGTAATTCATCCGGCTGTATTTCTTCCGGCGGCGCTTATACTGTGCGGTATAACTTCGCTTGCCACCGGAACGTCATGGGGTACTGTCGGTACTGCCGGAATTGCTATGATGGGTATAGGTTCGGCAATGGGTGTCCCTGCTCCCGTTACTGCAGGTGCCGTCCTTTCGGGCGCATACTTTGGTGATAAGCTCTCCCCGCTTTCGGACAGCTGTGTTCTTTCCGCTGCTATGGCAGATATTGACGTAATAGACCATGTCCGTGGTATAATGCCTGTATCTCTCACAGCATTTGCGATAACCGGAATTGCTTTCACCATATTCGGATTATCGATTGGAGAAAGCAGTGCAGACCTTACGCAGGTAGAATATGTCATGAATGCACTGGCTGAGAATTTTAACATAAGCCTTTTTGCATTCATCCCGATGATAATTGTAATAATTCTGCTTATTCTGCGGCTTCCTTCACTTCCTGTAATAACATTCGGCTCAGTACTTGGGATTATATGGGGAATTGCTTTTCAGGGGCTTCATCCGGTAACGGCAATATCCACTGCATGGACACAGCTCGAGATGAATACAGGCGTTAATTTTATAGATTCGCTTCTTGGACGCGGAGGCATGGAGAGCATGCTCTGGTCGGCTGCCATAATAATTCTCGGTCTTGGATTCGGCGGACTTCTCGACCGGATTGGAATTATAAAGGCTATTGCCGACAGGCTGTACGGCTTTATTAACAATGGCGGGACGCTTACTGTATTTACAATAATAGTCGGCTTCCTTGGATGCCTTCTCGGAAGTGCAATGTATGTCTCACTTGTACTTACACCTAAGATTATGGCAGCCAGATATGACGGGATGGGCTACAGCCGCCGCGTTCTGTCACGTAATGCAGAGATAGGCGGTACACTTACTGCCGGCATGATTCCATGGAGTGATAACGGCATCTATATGTCTGCAATTCTCGGAGTCGCCGCATTTGAATATCTGCCATATATGTGGTTATCATTTACATGTATAATAATAGCTGTTATATTTGGCTTTACAGGATGGTTTATGTGGGACAATTCCAATGATGTCCGCATGAGCAGCAAAAATTCACCTAATGCAGAAATGGAGATATAATGAAAAAAATACTTTTAATCGCCACCGGCGGTACAATAGCTTCATCAGAATCCGGGGGTGGGCTGACACCTTCAATCGACGTAAAAAGCCTGCTTGCATATATCCCCGATATCAAATCAGTCTGTCAGCTTGACGGTATATCTGTCATGAATGTTGACAGTACCAATATGAATCCGTCACTTATGGCAGCAATAGCGCAGGCTGTTGCCGATAATTATGAACAATATGACGGTTTTGTTGTGGCACACGGTACCGATACGATGGCTTACAGCGCCGCTGCCATGACATATATGCTTAAAAATCTCGCAAAGCCCGTTGTATTTACCGGCTCACAGATACCTATCGAGGCGCTCTATACTGATGCCAAGAAAAATCTGTCCGATGCGATACGTTTTGCCTGTGAAGGAATTAACGGGGTATATGTGACATTCGACGGAATGGTTATTAACGGCGCACATGCGATGAAGATTAAGACCAGAAGCTCGGATGCATTTGAAACCGTCAACTTTCCGGTAATAGCAGAGATTAAGCTTGGAAGGATAACCTACAATCAGGTGCTCGACTATTCCGGTCATCTGCAGCAGCTAAGCCGCCCGGTATCAGGTGAATTTGCAATTGATACACGCCTCTGTCCGGACATTCTTATTCTTAAGATATTTCCCGGAATCAGACCTGATATATTTGATTTTATTAAAAATACTTATCGCGGTGTTATTATCGAAAGCTTCGGAATCGGCGGAATTCCGAATGAGCATAATGATATAGTTGCAAAAATACATGAGCTTATTGATGCAGGAGTTGCGGTAGTAATAACCACACAGTGCATATATGAAGGAATCGATCTGAGCATATATGAAGTCGGGCAGAATCTTGCAAAGCAGAATGTTATTATAGGTGCCGACATGACAACAGAGGCCCTCACTATGAAGCTTATGTGGGCACTTGCCCATTACGACAGTATTGAAGCTATTAAGGAGTATATGGAAGCTCCGTTATTTTCAGACCGCAGCTACTGATAATTTTTATTGTAAAAATAAAATATCCCTCTTCAGGGCACAAAATAAGCCATCGTGTAAAGGCGGTGGCTTCATTGTGTCCTGTCAAGGGACAATCTAAAATAAACCTTCTCGACAGGTATAGTAACATTTTTAATTGGATATGTCAAATATGCATTACCATTGATACAATAGGAAATGTCACTACCGATAAGAGTGTTGTCATTGCCACAGTCTCGGATGACAGTGCATAATCTCCGCCGTATTCCTGCGCAAGCATTGCTGTCATGCTTCCTACAGGTACTCCCAGCATAACCATCGTAACACCTATGATTGACGGATTGTCTGTAACCAGAGATACAAGAAATGTTCCCAGAACCGGTATAACAAGCAGCCTTAATGCAGAGAACACCCATGTTCTCACATTCAGGAATACCTTTTTGAAATTCATTGTTGCAAATGACGCACCGATAACCATCATACTCAGCGGAGCTGTTGTGCTACTCAGCATTGATACCGTTGTATTTACCCATGCAGGAAACTTTATTCCGAGTGCATACACAACAACTGCGATTATACAGAAGATAACTCCTATGTTGAATATCTGCTCAATGCTTTCTCTGCCGGACTTTTTAACAGCACCGCTGCCTTCACCGCTGCTTTTGCACATTTCCCATACACCATATGTGTATATCAGTATGTTGTACGGAAGCAGGAACAGCGAAGCATACAGAAGCGCTCCGCCTCCATATAGTGAAGATATTATCGGAAATCCCATAAATCCGACATTGCCGAATATAGTCATGACACGGTATGTTCCCCTGTCCTTTGCAGGAGCCTTTATAATTACGGGAACAAGCGCTGCGACAGCAATAAGGAATACATACATTCCTATCGCAACGAACATAGTCTCAACAAGCTCTGCTCCCGTAACTGTGGCATTTCCGGTAACACTTGAAAGTATGAGGGCAGGATTGGATATGTTTACAACAATTGCCGACAGCTTCTTGGAAGTCTCATCTGTAATTATATTTTTTTTATAAGCTATAAAGCCAATCATCATTATGATGAAAAGCACAAGCATCTGTTGTAAAGCAACCATTATCCATACCTCCGAATCTATTCTGTCAGCTCCTTCAGGCACTCGTCAATGATATTAATCGCAATATCAATCTCCTTCTCTGTTACGATTGTAGGAGCGATGAATCTTACTATATTGTGGTTAGTACCGCATCCAAGCAGAAGCAGTCCCTTCTCAAGTGCCTTGGTACGGATTGCTGTTGTGATATCTGCATCGGGAGTCTTATCCGGATGAACCATCTCCATTGCAAGCATGAGTCCAAGTCCTCTTACGTCACCGATAACTGAAAGATACTTCTTCTGAAGTGCGAACAGCTTTTCCTTAAAATAATCTCCCATTTTAGCTGCATTGTCAAGCATTCCGCCGTCAGTGAGCTCATCAAGCACTGCATTGGCAGCCGCACACGCAACCGGATTGCCGCCAAATGTACCGCCGTGTGCTCCTGCAGGCCACTGCTCCATAATCTCCTTCTTACCGATAACCGCACTGAGCGGAAATCCGTTAGCAATACCCTTGGCAGATGTAAGAATATCAGGCTTTACGCCAAAATGCTCATATGCAAACAGCTTGCCGGTTCTTCCCATACCTGACTGGACCTCGTCAAATATAAGAAGTATGCCATATTTATCACAAATCTCTCTTACATACTGAACAAATTCCTTATCAGGGACAATATAGCCGCCCTCGCCCTGCACAGGCTCCATCATGATTGCTGCCACCATTGAAGGATCAATAAGCGTATGGAAAATATTTTCAAACTGCTCAAAATACTCCTTAGGGCATTTGCCATCCTTCATCTCATAAGGTGTTCTGTAAAGATATGGATACTCTGCAAAATATACGCTTGGCAGAAGGCCCTCATAATTCTTTCTGTAAGCTGAGCTTGATGACGTAAGTGATGTTGTTGCAAGTGTGCGTCCGTGGAAAGAACCCCTGAATGCAATTATGCCCGGTCTCTTTGTTACATACTTGGCAAGCTTTATTGCTCCTTCATTGGCCTCAGCACCGCTGTTGCTGAAATATACCATTGTGTCTCCGCCCGTAAGCTCAACCAGTCTCTCAGCAAGCCTTACGTATGATTCATAGTAGACAACATTGTGTCCGCCATGGATAAGCTCCTTCATCTGCTTCTCGGCCGCCTCAACTACCTTCGGATGGTTGTGTCCGAGATTACATACTGCAACGCCGCTTGCGAAATCAAGAATCTTACGTCCGTCCTCTGACCACAGATAACAGCCCTCTCCCTTCGTTACTCCCATTGTTGTTGCTCTTTTTACTACAGGCGGCATGACCTTCATACATCTCTCATATAATGATTCCATATTACAATCCTCCATTCCTGCGCTTTCGCGCATATCAAGTTTGTTCGTCTTTTTCAGTGCATTTTCTTTTTATCTGTGAAACCATATCTGCTAAAACGCTATGCTGCTGCCTGCAGCATGCAGCGAAAGCGTGTTTTAGCTGATACTGGTCCACAGTCCCTTTATTACTTCCGCATCAATCTTATGCGGTGTATTTGCCATGCTTCCCTTCTGAATCTGGGTAAGCTTTGTGTAAAGTTCTATCTCTTCATCTGTAAGCTTCGGTGGCTGTCCAAGCATTTCCGCAAGGATATCGGCAAATTCATCAATGCTTTCACATCCAAGCAGGCTTAATGCATTGTCTATCTTGTCCTTTGCCACATCATAATTAAGCTTCATATACTCTCTCATAATCAGGCCGTTGGCCGCACCATGCGGAATTCCCTTAAAATATGTATAGCAGTAGCCCATTCCATGCGCAATCGTTACGCCTGTCTGCGATATTATGATTCCTCCGAGAAGCGATACCAGCATGAGATTCTCTCTGTCAGCCTCATCAAGCTCGAACTTGGCAAGCTTTCTCATGCTCTTTCCGAATGCCTTTATTGCAGTCGTTGCAAAGCTGTCACTGATAACGGTGCTTCTGTTGGCAAGATAGCCTTCAAAAGCATGTGTAAATGCATCTACGGCTGTGCTTATTGTCGAGCCCTTTCCGAGTGAATATGTATATTTTGCATCAACAAATGCATACACCGGATATGTGTCCTTTGTCCCGAAGCTTACCTTCGTCTGCATATCCTTTCTTAAGAGCACGCTGTATGGTGTTGCCTCACTTCCGGTACCTGCCGTTGTAGGTACTCCGACAATCGGAAGTGCCTTTGTAAATGCATTTCTAAAAAGGTCGGTCACTGCCATATCCGCATTAGCAGCAAGAACTGCAATTGCCTTGGAAGCATCTATCGGTGAACCTCCGCCGATTCCGATAACAAAATCAATCTTTTCTGCCCTTGCAATATCAGCAGCCTTAGCAACAGTCTCAACAGAAGGATTATTCTCAATCTCATCAAAAATTACATATTCCTTTTTCTCCGCCTCAAGCACTGCTGTGACATCATCAAGTGCGCCGCTTGCCTTAGCTGAATGCTTTCCTGTGACAATCATTGCCTTACTTCCAACTGCTGCAAGCACTCCGGCATTCTTAGCCATACAATCTTTTCCAAAATATATTTTTGTTGGTATTCCAAATGAAAATTCCATCTGCAACTCCTTCCTTCTTTAATGAATTTTATTTGATTAACAGGAGCTCTTAGCTCTTAGGTATAATATGCTACATTTTGTTTAGAAAATATTGTAAATTTATATACTTGATATTGTTGAAAATTTTAAAAAAATATCAGGTACCTGCAATCTAAAAACTCCGTAATAAAGAATGCAGATACCTGAAGTCAACTTGCGTTGTTGAATTGTAGCAGAGCAGAAGATAAAACGCAAGTACTCATCAGTACTAATACAGCTGGTGTCTGTAGCATGCCACAAAATGTCCCGGCTTTATCTCTACAAGAGGCGGCATCTGATCCTGACATATCGGCTCATTATACGGGCATCTGTTATGGAATATACAGCCGCTTGGCGGATTAAGCGGTGACGGGATATCACCCTTGAGCATTATCTGTTCACGCTTAACATGCGGGTCAGGCTCCGGCACTGTTGAAAGAAGTGCCTGTGTATACGGATGAAGCGGATTGTTATACAGCTCCTCTGTCCCGGCAAGCTCAACAAGATGTCCAAGATACATTACTCCGACACGGTCTGATATATATCTTACGACACTCATGTTGTGTGAGATAAATACATATGTTATGTTCATTTCTTTCTTTACTTCAGCAAGCAGATTAAGCACCTGTGACTGAATCGACACATCCAGCGCAGACACCGGCTCGTCACACACTACAAGCTTAGGCTCAAGAATAAGTGCTCTTGCAATTCCGATTCTCTGACGCTGCCCGCCTGAGAACTCATGAGGATATCTGTAATAGTGGTCGCGCCTCATTCCCACCTTTTCAAGCATGTCAAGCACTCTCTGCATGCGTTCTTCTTTAGTCTTACATATCTTATGGATTATAAGCGGCTCCTCAAGGATGCTTCCTATCGTCATTCTCGGGTTAAGCGATGAATACGGATCCTGAAATATCATCTGCAGATCTTTACACAGAACTCTCTGTTCTTTGTCGCTTATGCCTACTATATTTTTTCCATTATAAATGACTTCGCCCGACGTAGGTTTATTAAGCCCTATAAGGCATCGTCCGGTAGTACTCTTGCCGCATCCCGACTCACCTACGATACTGAGCGTTTCATTGCGGTACACGTCAAATGAAACGTCATCCACAGCCTTTACGGACTTTGGCTCAACTCTTACCTTTGACTCCACCGGGAAATATTTCTTAAGATTTTTTACTTCAAGGATTTTATCAGCCATATTTCTCCTCCAATCCGCCCTTCTTGGGACATCTAAAATTCATTCGCATGCAGGCAGCATACCTTCTGTGTCTCATTAACCGTTCTGAGTTCAGGGTCATGGATTTTACACTCTTCCGTACAGTATGGGCATCTGCTTGCAAAACGGCATCCGCTTCCGACCTCACTTAGCTGCGGAACCATTCCTTTTATCATGTAGAGCTTCTCACCCTTCTTTGTTGTCATACGCGGAATTGATTTTATAAGTCCGATTGTGTACGGATGGAGCGGTCTGTCAAATATATCATCCACCGTGCCTTCCTCTACAATATGTCCGAGATACATTACTATTACTCTCTGACATGTCTGTGCCACAACACCTAAGTCATGTGTGATAAGCATTATTCCCATTCCCAGCTCTTTGTTAAGGTCTGTTATGAGCTTTAATATCTGGGCCTGAATTGTAACGTCAAGCGCTGTTGTAGGCTCATCTGCAATAAGCAGTTTAGGCTTGCATGACAACGCCATCGCTATCATTGCCCTCTGTCTCATTCCTCCTGACATCTCATGAGGATATGAATAAATACGTTCCTCAGGTGCGGGTATACCTGTAAGCCTTAACATCTCCTCCGCAACCTTAAGTGCTTCCTTTTTAGACAAATGCTGATGCTTCATTACCGTCTCCGCAATCTGGTTACCCACCGTATACAGCGGATTAAGAGAACTCAGTGCATCCTGAAATATCATTGCTATACTGTTGCCTCTTATCGCCTCCATCTTTTTCTCAGGAAGCTTCAGAAGATTCTCTCCTTCAAAAAGAATCTCTCCTTCATATCTTGCCAGACTTTTCTCATCATACAGCCTCATAATTGACTGTGACGTAACACTCTTTCCACATCCTGACTCACCTACAACTCCGACTATCTCACCCTTATTTATTGAAAAGCTTACACCATCAACCGCCACAGCCGTTCCGCGCAGCGTCTTGAACGATGTTCTCAAATTCTTCACTTCCAGAAGCTTATTATCATCCTTCATGCCAATTCCTCCTTGTTTTTGCGAAGCAAAAATCCGAACTCCCGTGAGGAGAGGAATTTTCCTCCTTGTTTTTGCTTAATTAAAGCCTGCATGACAGTTGCATAACTTACGAATGCCATTAAACAGTTATACAAAATTGGCAAATTCATAAGCAGCGCAAGCGTGCCTGCGTTGATTTGTCCATTTTGTACAACGTCCCTGACATCGGCACTTTTGCAAATGTTATGTAGGGTCTATAATATCCCTTATTCCGTCTCCAAGTATATTAATTCCGAGTACTGTAAGAATCATTACAACGCCAGGGTACAATGTCATCCACCATGAATTGTAGATAACCGATCTTGCATCTGACAGAATATTGCCAAGGCTTGGTGTCGGCTGAGGAACACCTACACCGATAAAGCTTAAGGATGACTCAACTATTATTGCTGATGCAAATATAAATGTTGTCTGTACGATTACGGGCGACATTACATTAGGTGCTATATGTCTGAATATAATTCTCATCCAGCTTGCACCCTGCGCCTTTATTGCTTCTATGTATGACATTTCTTTTACCGAAAGCGCCGAAGCCCTCGCTATCTTGGCTATTGTCGGCATATATATGATACTTAAGCTTATTATTACATTCTCAGTCTTGGCTCCGAGTGCCGCCATCATCGCTATTGCCATAAGTGTTGCGGGAATTGACATCATTGCCTCGCATATTCTCATAAGTATTACATCAGCCTTAGGGAAGTATGCTGACAGCAGGCCGATTATAAGTCCGAATACCATTGCTATGATTGCAATAGCAAATCCAACATAAAGTGATATTCTGAGTCCGTATATAACTCTTGAGAACACATCTCTTCCAAATGTATCGGTTCCAAACAGATGTCCGTTGCCCGGAGCTGCAAGCCTGTTCTGGATATCCATCTCGTACGGGTCATATTTTGTTATCACAGGAGCAAGCACAGCTGCCAGAACCATTACAACAACTATGATAAGACCGGCAACTGCAAGCTTATTTTTAAGAAAGCTTTTAATCATAATCGCCCTGTGCTCTTTTATACTTTTCTTATTAAGAGCCATTGCGCTGTTATCTGCATTTTTCATAATCATCGTCTCCAATCCTTATCCATTAATCCTAATGTGCCTTCTTTGCAAGTCTTATTCTCGGATCCACAACTCCGTACAGAATATCAAGTGCAAGATTTATAATTATCCACATGATACTTATTATAAGAACAACGCCCTGTATCATAGCGTAATCTCTTCGTGTTATTGACGTTACGACAAGCTGTCCTACACCCGGTATATTGAATATAGTCTCAACAATTGCCGTTCCGGCAAACAATGTACCGAATGACTGTCCGATTGCAGTAAGAATAGGAATAAATGCATTACGCAGTGCATGCTTGAACAATATAACCGTGCTCTTAGCACCCTTTGCCTTGGCTGTCTTGATATAATCCGTATTCATGACCTCAAGCATTGAAGAACGTGTCATTCTCATCAGGATTCCCGCCTGTCCAAGCCCAAGTGCGAGTACAGGAAGTATTGAATATTTTAAAAATACACCGACACCGCTCTTAAGTGTCCTGTAACCTGATACCGGAAGCGCCTTGAATGCAACACCGAATACAAGTATGAGAATTAGACTCATAAGGAAGTTAGGAATCGACAGTCCAAGAAGTGATGTTGTGCTAAGCATATAATCAAGCCCGCGTCCCTTATTCTTAGCTGCAAATACTCCTGCCGGAATAGCAACGATTACTGCAAGTATCTCTGCCATTATTGCCAGCCGCAGTGACGGAACAAGTCTGGAAGCTACTTCTGCAAGCACCGGTTCACCTGTATAATATGAATCTCCCAAGTCACCTCTTACAGCTCCGAATATCCAGTCGATATACTGTTCAACGACCGGTCTGTCCAGCTTAAGTGAATGCCTGAGTTCGGTAATCTGCTCCTCTGTTGCTTCCGCACCAAGTATTATCTGTGCCGGGTCACCCTTTGACATATGTGAAATTGTAAAAATAATTATCGACAGCAGGAATATTGTTACCAGTGCCGACAATAACCGTTTTCCAAGGAATTTTGCCATATCTGCCATACCTCCTTCTACATAATCAAAAGGAGCCATTCTTAATCAAATGGCTCCTTTGTCATCTCATATATTTTTATGGTTCATATACTGTGCATCCCCACAATGTGAGTCCCATAAATCCTGTATAATTTTCTACTCTTGAAGACTTGCTGACTACTGTATACTGATGTCCGAGCGGGATGAACTCTGCTTCTTCCCATGCTGCCTTCTGAGCTTCCTTCCAGAGTGACTGTGCTGTAGTCATATCCTTTGCCGCACCCATCTGGTCGAATATTGAACTGATTGCTGCATTGTGTGTAAATCCTGTTCTGCCCGGTGTAAGGAACAGAAGTGTATTAGGGATAGGTGATACACCGAAGTTCGATACGAACATATCCAGTGTCTCAGGCTGGTTAATTCTTGTAAGCTGTGTAGCCCAGTCCATTACCTCTACTTCTACCTTGATTCCTATAGCTTCAAGCTGCTTCTGTACTACAAGTGTGCCATTATACATATCAGGATATTCTGTATTAGTTACCATCTTAACCGTTCCGCCATCGTACTTTGACTGTGCCAGATATTCCTTAGCTTTGGCAAGATCATGCTTGTTATAATATGCATCACCTGCATTAGTATCCCAGGCTGTCTGGAAAGGTCCCATATAATCTGAATCAATTGTTACATAATCTGAATTAGGAACCTGTGCCTTGGCAATCTCATTTATATCAAGTGCATATGATACTGCCTTTCTGAAGTTCGGATCTTCTGAATAACTTCCGCAGCCTTCCTTCTTCTCAAATATAAGGCCGCCTATCATGTACTGTCCCTGTGTAAGTGAGCAGTTGGTAACTCCGTCAAACTGATTCATGCTGTCGTAGCTTATCTTATTTACAAAGTCATACTGATCTGCAAGTGCACCTGCAACTCTTGTTGACGAATCATTAACCATATAGAACGTAAGTGTATTAAAGTTAACTGTCTTATCTCCCGCAAATCCGCTGAGCTTTGCTGAAGGTGCTGAATAATCAGCAAACTTTTCAAGCTTTATATATTCATTCTGCTTCCATTCAACGAACTTCATTGCACCTGTACCGATTATACTCTTATATCCGCTTGATGAATCGGCTGCCTCTACAATTGACTTCTTGGTAATACCTGCGAACTGTGACGGGTTAGCGAGGTAATAAAGGAATAACAGACATGGTGTGTCAAGCTTTATTGTAACTGTATAATCATCCTTTACTTCAAACTTCTCGCCATTCTTTATAATGAGCTTTGCTGAACCGTTAATTCCTGACCATCTGTTAAGCGATGCCGCAACATCTTCTGCCTTCATCTCTGTTCCGTCATGGAACTTAACTCCCTTTCTCAGATAGAATGTCCATTCTGTATTGTCATCATTATGTTCAATCTTCTCTGCGAGCTGTGGCTGTGGCTCAAAGTTGGCATCCATCTCAACCACACCTTCATATATATACTTATTGATATCTCTTGCTGCGGTAGATGTTGTAAGTGTAGGATCGAGCATTGGCGGCTCAATATCCCATGCTACCGTGACATCCTGCTTAACACTTTTTCCTTCATTAGATGTACTTTCTTCCGCGCATCCAACCAGTGAAACCATCAGTGTAAGTACCATTAATAAGCTGATCAATCTCTTCTTCATAACAATTCCTCCTTTTTTTGCGAAGCAAAAATCCGAACTCCCACGTGAGGAGAGGAATTTTCCTCCTTTTTTTGCGATAGTATAACAAAAAGAGACAATTACGTTTTGTGACGTCATTGTCTCTTTTTGCCTGCCAAGTATTTACTTGTTGAAATCAATTATACTATCGTATAATAAAAAATATTGTAAATTTTTGTACTTTTCTTTAAAATTATTAATCAGGCTCACCACTTACCTTAATCATCTCCATAATCACCTGCGGAAGTACACCGAATGAATACGGAACATACAGTCTCTCCATCCACTGATGCGGATCTTTCATAAATACACCAAAGTTGAGTGCCGGTATATTAAGTTCTTTTTCGGTCTGCAAAGGTACACGGAACAGCATATCCATTGCCGGGAAGTTGCCTTTCAGTGAAGCAATCGCATCGCTGTCATCATCTATCTTCAGATAACTGCTGTCTGTAAGGCAGGCAAAGAACTTAAGTATCTTAAATGTCTCTCCGGTTCTTTCCGCCATCTTATCAAGCACCTTTTCAATCTGTGTCTGCAATGCAGCCTCGTACGTATCTTCAAGATTAAGCGTATTATGTGGACAATATGGTGCTGCAAGGAATATAACTATTGCCTTTTTATCTATTCCTGCAAGCTTAAAAAGCCTTTTTGTCAGCTCATATGCAGAATCTCTCTTGTCGGGATATTCTTTTATTATATCCGCCGTCAGGTCATCTACATACTTTTCAAAATCAGAGGTGCATTTTTCTTTTGCCATCTCATATATCTGCATGAACTCATATACTTCATATCCTTCTCCTGCCCCTTCTGCCGCATCTTTAAGAAGCCCAAGTATTGCCTTTGTATCTTTATACATTATCATATAATTAAAATATAAAAATGCCTCATCATCCCTGCACCTTAACTTAAGCACTGCCGGAGGCGTAGTAATCTCTCCGCCCGTTCCGTCACAGAACTCCGGATTAAGATTGACTGATGTCACTATTTTCGATGCCACATCTGCTACAGGCTCCCCTGCACCATTTACATAGAAGCACGGAAGAATCTTGCCGATTGCGCCTGTATATATATATCTTGTCGTGTCTCCCGGATAAAGCGGCGTTACGCAGTCGCTGTTGATAGCATAGAGAAATCTGTATCCTTTATCTTTCATATCCGAAAGCACATCAAGTGCATTTATAATTCCGGTATGAAGATTCTCCTCTACCGGATTAGACATAAACAGGATATTAACTCCCAGCTCCTGTGTTCTTTCACTAAAATACTTTGTAAGCACCATGAAGAGAGCAACACCGCTCTTCATATCACCGACACCTCTTCCAACCATCCAGCTTCCACTTTCAAGGTCATTGCGGAAATCCTTGGGCAGCTTATCCTTTATCTCAAGGAACTTCTCTTTGAGTTTGTCGCATGAGAATGCATAATCTTTAAGATTGCCATAATCATCAACACCAACCGTGTCCATGTGTCCATGGATAATTATTACATTTTTTGTCTCTTTTTTTCCTGCCTTCACAAATGCAAATACATTACGTCTGTGTAGCGCATCCGCCCTTAACTCCTGCGTAAATGAATATTCAGGATGTTCCTGAAAATATGGAAGTTTTTTAAAATAACCATCTATATATTGCGATGCAAGCAGTTCACCGCCGTCGTTAGAATTTATGCTGTTGACTGCAACCAGTCCTTTTGTCACAGATACCATCTCTTCAAGCATACTTTTATCCATAATAATCCATTCCTTTCTAAAATACTATTATTGCCGGATCCTTTATCGCTGAAAGCCTGAACCACTCCCTCACTTCCCCAAGTGTCATACTGTCATCCTTTTTGATTATCTTTACATCATAACTGTAAGGAACATATTTTATATTACACAGTCTGCAATACTCCTCACGCCTTGTGTTAAGCATATCCAGCATCTTTTTGCACGCCTGTGCCGCAGTTTCTTCAAGCATATTCTCATAAGCTTCTTCCTGACAGCCATTTTCTGATGCGCTCTCACCATTCTGTTCATATTCAAATGATACATATGCATCTGATGGTGTCTGCACGTTGTATTCCGGCTTGAGGTCACAAAGTTCGACAGGCACCGCGCCTTTTTCCTTCATTAGCTGCTCAATGAATGATGCTATCGTGGTGGCACATAAGCCCTCATAGCACTGCCCTACATGTGTTGCCCTTCCCCATATATAAAACTTTGGATTTTTCTTCATAACCGATTCCTCCTTTTCGTTCCGGATGCATTTACAATCAGCCCTAATCAACTACTCTGAAGCTCATTGGTGACATCTCATCTGCACTTCTTCCTGCCCAGTCTCTTTCAGGAACCTTTGCAATCATTTTATCCTGAGCCTGCTGCATCCTTCCTATAACTTTATCTATATCCATATTGACAGGTCTGTTACCATCAACAATGAGCTTCCCGTCAACGATAACTTTATCAACATTCTTGCCGCATGCGCTGTATACCAGCACCTTTATGGGATCCCTTACAGGCTGGCAGTCAAGATTATTAAGATCAACTATTACGATATCTGCCTTACAGCCTTTCTGGATTCTTCCAAGATCAGGTCTTCCTATTGCCCTTGCACCTCCAAGTGTCGCCATGTTGAATACCTCTGCCGCAGTTCCCGTGAATGGGTTGGCACCTTCGGCAATCTTACAGAATATTGCTGCATATCTCATTTCCCATATAATATCCTGGGTAAATGTATCAGTTCCAATACCCATATTTATTCCAAGGTCAAGATAGTGCTGTAATGATTCAAGAATCATGCCACGTCTTCCAAAGCTCCACGGACAATGAATTATGTTTGTATTGGTGCCGGCTATAAGCTTAAGCTCTTCATCCGGCTTCATCAGCTTCATTGCGTTCATGCTGTGTCCCTGAGGCATAAGATAATGTCCGTAATGAACCCTGCTTCCTACTATGCCGTGATCATACAGATATCCGGCCGGTGTTTTTCCGTATGTTCTTGCAATCTGCTCATACTCATTAATGGACTGCGCCGCATGAATCGTAACGATCATCTCCCTGTCGTTATCCATAACCCTGCGCACCTCATCAAGATATTCAGGTGTACAGCAGTCCACCTGACCAAGATATAGTGCCACTGTCATCCTGCCATCATATGCACCGTCATATTTCTGTCTGGTATCCATGACGTATTGCAGCCTGTCATATGCCTGCTGTTCATGCATGTTGTAATATACATTTCTGCCGTCCTTAGTCATGAAGTTTGAACTTGATGCCACAGGTCCGACTATTGTACGCAGGCCCGATTCGCCCATATGCTCTATTGACTTTTCATCACACCAGCCCTGCTCGAATACTGTTGTTGAGCCTCTTGTCATAATGTCTGCAAGTGAAAAATCAAGCACATCAATCTGATCTTCCGGTTCAAGCTTTGTCACTGACAGATATTCATACAGTCCCGACATATAATTGAATCTGTTGCCTGTATCCTCGATAAAGCCCTTTTCAAGAGGACTTCCCGCAATATGGCAGTGGAGGTTGATAAGTCCCGGTATAACAAGTCCCTGACCGGCATCTATCTTCTCATCCGCCTCTCCTATATAATGTCTGCCTACATATATTATTGTATTGCCCTTATACGCAACTTCTCCGCCTCTGATTATGTAATGCTCTTCCTCTTCACAGCCGATAACAAAAGCTGCATTATAAATAAGTGTTATCTTTTCATTCCTGCCGTCTTTCATGTCTGCCTCCTTCTCACACAAAGTGCTCCTCTGCCGGCTTTTTGTAATAAGCCTTAGGTGTCATTAATGTAAATTTCTTAAAATCCTTTATAAAATGGCTCTGGTCATAATACCCAAGGTCATTACATACATCTGCTGCATTCTTTTCTCCGAGTATATCAAGCGAACGCTGTATCCGTACTATATTGGCATACTGTTTCATTGACAGGCCCACTGCATTCTTAAATACACGGTCTGTGTAACAATGACTGTAACCAACACGTTCAACAAGTTCATTTATATTTATATATCCTCTGTTCTCATCAATCTTATTGACGACATACATCGTCATGGCACGCCTGTCTGTCATATCTGCACTACAGTCATACTCATCGGTAAACATCCTTATTTTATCTGTAAATGGCATATCCTGTTCAACATTAAAATTCTTACAGCATTCCGAATATTTGCCCAGGTCTTCTCTCGCTTCCATCAGTTTGCTTGCATCAGCTTCAATCCAGTCAGGCAGCTGCCCCGGATTGAATTTTACACCAAAGCAGTAATCATAATCTCCTATTCTTGATGGCTTTCCCTGCATAAAGCTGCCGCAGAGCTGTGGATGCATCACTCCGTTCTTCCATACATACTGTATGTCTATGCAGCCATCCGGTATCGCAACTATTCTTTCGTTATCCGGATTATGAATCTCATAGAATTTGTTTATTGAATCTGTCTGAACGCTTATCTCATTGTAAATAATTCTGTCATTAATATAAAATGTCTTCCTGTTCATAGCAGCCTCCGTTCCGCCCGGCAGTCACCGGCTTTTCTTAAGCATATTATTTCCGTTTTTGCCGGATTCCATCTGCAGCATTTGCAGAAATCACGGCACGCTTTCCGTACAAAAAAGGCGCCACATCAATGATGTGACGCCTTCGTCTGAAAACTATATTTCATATAATATACATGCTCTTACAACTTTTCAAGTCATAATGAATATTTTTTATATTATAAATTATTTTTTTCTTTTGCTTAATTAATTTAATGATACTGCAGTATTAATTTACATTGATTTTACATATCTGTAATGATATAATCTGCAATATGTTTATTTACGAAAGGGGATTTTAACTATGGCATGGGAATTATCGTTACTCCATTGGTTTGAATCGATACATACACCGGTTCTCGATACAATTATGAAAGCCATAACTTTACTCGGCAATGCCGGAATATTCTGGATATTGCTTACAGCTGCATTTCTTTGTTTTAAGCAGACACGCAGATGCGGACTTGCAATGGCTCTCTCACTTGTTTTTTCATTAATCTTCACCAACATTATAATCAAGCCGCTCGTGACGAGACCACGCCCATTCTGGATTGACCCGTCATTCAACCTGCTTGTCACGGCTCCTACGGATTTTTCATTTCCATCAGGTCATTCATCAGCATCTTTTGCCGGAGCTGTTGCATGTCTGACACAGGACCGCAAAAAGGGAGTTATCCTCGTTATACTTGCTGCACTTATCGCAGTATCACGAATGTACCTTACAGTACATTTTCCTACGGATGTTCTCGCAGGAACAATACTCGGAATAATATACGGCATAGCAGGCGGAAAGCTTTGCAATATAATAACGGCGCACATTGCTGCACGCCGTCAGGCAAAATAAAGTCAGTTCAGACTAAGTCAGTTCAGACTAAGTCAATTCAGACTAAGTCAAAGGTTATAACAGTACAATATTTTTTATCTTTGGACGCAACAATCTTATCAAGACTTTTCTGCAGTTCATCCTCTTTGCCTTTAAAGTCAAAAGGAATTGCAAGGTCAAAGATAAGTTTGGTGCGTTCTTTGCTTCTTACTATTCTGAAATCATGCAGCTTGAGCTGTTCATCAATATCTGCAAGATGACTTTCAACATATTCTTTCATCTCATTAACTTCATCATCATCTGTTACAACAGGGTCATAATGAATAACCATATGTATCTTGTGCTTTTCCTCAAACATACGCTCAATCTCATCAATCATCTCATGAGCTGCCAGCACATCTTCCTTTGCATCAACCTCCACATGTTCACTTGCGAACCTCTGTCCCGGACCATAATCATGAACCATCAGGTCATGCACTCCAAGGACTCTTTTATCGGACTTAAGTGTCTCGTCATACACAAGCTTCGTCAGCTCTTCCGATGCCGGCTCTCCAAGAAGAGGATTTATCGTATCCCTGGCAATTCCAATGCCGCTGTAGAGTATAAACAGCGCGACCAGAAAACCTATTATTCCATCAAGATTAAGTCCGCTTATATGGGCAATCACCGCCGCTACAAGCACGGCTGAAGTAGTAATTACATCATTACGGCTGTCTGCGGCTGTTGCTGCAAGCGTCGGACTGTCTATCCGCTTTCCCACTTTTGTATTAAAATACATCATCCACAGCTTTACAAGTATTGATACGGCAAGCACGATTATTATCTCAACTGAAAAATCAACTTCCTGAGGATTAATTATCTTCTGAAATGATGTCTTGGCAAGTTCATATCCGATTACAAGTATAAGTGCCGACACAGCCATTCCCGACAGATACTCCATTCTTGCATGACCATATGGATGTTCTTTATCTGCCGGCTTCTGCGACATCTTAAATCCCAGCAGTGTCAGTATTGATGATGCCGCATCCGACAGGTTGTTAACCGCATCTGCAGTAATAGACACACTTCTGCTTATTGTTCCTATTATCAGCTTGGCAATAAACAAAAATACATTGCAGACAATTCCCGTAGCGCCCGCAACGCTGCCATATCTGAGTCTTACATCAGGATCCTGTGTATCTTTATAATCTTTTACAAACAGTCTTATTATAAATTCCGTCATATATTCTCCATTCCTGCATGCCGCATTACGGCTGCGCCACTACTATGCGGCTTGTGTCCACTGATACTATATCATATACATTATCTTTTATTATAAATGTATTGTCAATGGGAGCACTGTGTATTATAAATATAAAAATAACAGGATGCGTATCAATCATTGAAGTTAATCACAACGTAATCTCAACGATTGATATTGCACCCTGCTATTCTTATGCTTAATTGTCGGTTATAATAACTGTGGCATCTTCCTGCCCCGTTTTATCAGAAATCTACTTCTGTATCATAGTAGCAGCACTTAAGCAGCTTCTCCATCTCCTCCTGACTTGGCTGACGAGGATTAGAACCTGTACATGCATCAAGTATTGCGTTAGCTGCAATCTCAGGAAGTCTCTCAAGAAATACATTCTCAGGAACAAAGCCCTGTTCTGTAGGATAGCTGTCAGAACCGTAGTTCTTAATGCAGTGAGGAATATTAAGCTCATCATTCATATGTCTTACATACCTGATAAGCAGCTCAACCTTCTCATCATCTGTATTACCGCCGAGCTTCATGAAATCTGCAATCTGTCCGTAACGCTTCTTAGCTGTAGGATCCTTGGCATTGAATGCTATTACCTTAGGGAGATACATTGCATTAGCTGCACCATGAATAATATGTGCGCCATAATCAGCAAATGCTGCACCTGTCTTATGTGCCATTGAGTGAACGATACCAAGAAGTGCATTCGAGAATGCCATACCTGCAAGACACTGTGCATTATGCATTGCATCTCTCTTCTCCATATCCTCATTATATGATCCGATAAGGTCTTCCTGAATCATCTTGATTGCATGAAGCGCAAGCGGATCTGTGTAATCGCTGTTGGCTGTTGATACATATGCCTCTATGGCATGTGTCAGTGCATCCATACCTGTATGTGCCACAAGCTTCTTAGGCATTGTCTCTGCAAGCTCCGGATCTACGATAGCCACATCAGGTGTAATCTCAAAATCAGCTATAGGATACTTAATTCCCTTCTGATAATCAGTAATAATTGAGAATGCCGTTACTTCCGTAGCTGTTCCCGAAGTAGATGATATTGCACAGAAATGAGCTTTCTTTCTCAGCTTAGGTATACCAAATACCTTACACATATCTTCAAATGTTATATCAGGATACTCGTACTTAATCCACATAGCCTTGGCTGCATCAATAGGTGAACCGCCACCGATTGCGACTATCCAGTCAGGCTGGAACTTCTCCATAGCTGCTGCACCCTTCATTACAGTGTCTACTGATGGGTCAGGCTCAATACCTTCAAACAGTTCAACTTCCATTCCTGCTTCCTTAAGATAAGCCTCTGCCTTCTGAAGGAATCCGAATCTCTTCATTGAACCGCCGCCAACACAAATTATTGCCTTCTTTCCTTCAAAGCTCTTAAGTGCTTCCAAAGCACCCTTGCCATGATACAAATCTCTTGGTAATGTAAATCTCTGCATAATACGATGCTCCTTTCATGTATTATCGTTAATTTTTTATCATACAAACATAATAACATATTTGCAGAACAATTCAAGTATATTAAGTGAAATTTCTCAACTTTTTTATATTTGTGCTTTATAATTTTAATAATATGCGGATGTAAGGGGAGTTATTACATAAAAACATCCACCAAAATCACGCACATTCCATGCTCATGGTTTTGGTGGATGCTTCCGTTTATTCTGTTCTAAAACACATCATAATAGATTCTGACTTTTCCCCATCAATCATCCAACAGCTTCTTCATGCTGTTAAGGCTGATAAGGATTGTCGATGTATTGTGAAGAAGTGCCGATGTTGCCGGCTGGATTACTCCAAGCACGCCAAGTCCGATGAGTGCTGAATTAATTCCGACAATCTTCTTGTAGTTCCAGTGAATACGCTTCATCAGTGCTGATGAGATATTTCTCAGAGTAACTATCTGTGCAAGGTCATCGCCGCTGACTGTTATGTCTGCTATCTCCCTTGCTATCTCAGCACCGTCACTGATTGCGATTCCTGCATCTGCCGCTGAGAGTGCCGGTGAATCATTAATTCCGTCACCGATCATTATAACCTTGTGACCTGCTTTTCTTCTCTCCTCGACAAACTTAGCCTTGTCCTCAGGGAGAACCTCTGCATAATACTCATCCACACCAACCTTGGCAGCTATTGCCCTGGCAGTTCTCTCGCTGTCGCCTGTCATCATTACTATATGGCTGAAGCCTGCCTTATGGAGTGCAGCGATTACATCAGCCGCCTCTCTTCTTACAGGATCCTGTATGCATATAACTGCTGCCAGCTTATTCTCGATAGCCATATACAGGTGTGAATATTCCTCAGGCAGCTTTGCAAACAGCTCTTCCTTTCCTTCAGGAACAACGCACTGCTCATCCTCAAATACAAAATGATAGCTTCCGATTACAACCTTCTTGCCATCCACACTTGAAGATATTCCATGAGCAACAACGTACTCAACCTTTGTATGCATCTCCTCATGCTCAAGTCCCTTTGCCTGAGCTGCATTAATTACAGCCTTAGCCATCGAATGAGGGAAATGCTCCTCAAGACATGCAGCTAATCTCAAAAGATTGTCAGGTGTTTCATCTATAAACGGAACCACATCAACCACCGTAGGCTTTGCCTTGGTAAGAGTTCCCGTCTTATCGAATACTATTGTGTCCGCATCAGCTACAGCTTCAAGGTACTTGCCGCCCTTAACCGTGAGGTCATGCGTTCCTGCCTCATGAATTGCATACAGCACCGATATAGGCATAGCCATCTTAAGTGCGCATGAGAAATCTACCATGAGCACCGAAAGCGCCTTAGTAACATTACGTGTAAGCAGCCATGTAAGTGCAGTACCGCCAAGTGTCCAGGGTACAAGCCTGTCTGCGAGATGCTCAGCCTTACCTTCAAGTCCTGACTTAAGCTTCTCAGACTCCTCAATCATGGCAACAACCTTTTCATAACGGCTTCCGCGTCCTACTGTTGTTACCCGTACTGTCAGCTCTCCTTCCTCAAGCACTGTACCGGCATATACGCTGTCTCCTTCTTTTCTGTGGACAGGTACTGCTTCACCCGTAAGTGAGGCCTGATTAACCATACCGTCACCTGATACTACCACAGAATCAAATGGAATGACATTGCCCATATGTACTACTATTCTGTCACCCTGCTGAATCGTATCTGCATCTGCAAGCACTTCCGTTCCGCTGTTGGCAAGCCATACCTTACCGATATTGAGTGACATACTTCTTGCAAGATTGCCGACCGACTTCTTATGAGTCCACTCCTCAAGCAGTTCGCCTATTCCAAGGAGGAACATGACCGAGCCTGCCGTATCAAAGTCTCCTCTTACGATAGATACCCCGATTGCAGTTGCATCAAGCACAGGTACCTCAATCTTACGGTTCCAGAGACACTTGATTCCCTCAGCGATGAACTTAAGTGATGATGCTATTGTATAGCATGCTCTTAATGGTGCAGGAAGCAGCCATTTTCTTGCATAATGGTACATAATCTTACCAACAAGCTGTTCCTGATACTCTGCATTCATTGCCCTGCCCGAATTGGCAACCACTGTATCCGGTACATCAACGCCTGCATATGAGAACCCCCTTAAGAATTCAATCATACGGTTTCTTGAACATGTGTAATAGATTACCGCATCACATGTCCTGTCATATACCTTGACTGATGCAACTCCCCCAAACTTTTGCAGTGTATATTCAAGGATATCAGCCTGCTCATACGTCATACGCTTCTGCACGGCATGTATACGCATTCTGCCCCCTGACTCACTCTTTATGCAAAACTTCATGGTTTGTACACCTCTATTCTGTTACAGTACTGTCAGAAGCCTTCACATCAGTTGAAGCATCCTCTGAAGCATCTTCAAAGAAAAGCTCATCTGCTGCAGCTTCACGCTTCTCATTGATATCCTTGGCATCAGCGTAGATATCCCCGCAATTTTCCTGAATTGTGTTGGCTACAGCCATAACACACTTCTTGGCACGAAGTACTGCTGCTGTGCAGTTTGTGTATACCTTCTTTGCATCCTTGCTTGAAAGAATCCTGATACCTGCTGTACCAAAAAGAACTCCTCCCGCAAATGTTCCAACTTTCTTCCAGTCTACATCCTTTAAACAGTTCTTCATTGATTTATCCTCCTATAATAAAGTTTTCGTTTAAACGAGAGTATAACACCCTGTTTTAATGTTATCAACACATTTTCCCTTGATGATAAATTTTATCATTATCTTCGGAAAACAGCTTATTCACTAGGCTTAATGTTATATCAATTAAACTATTGTTAGATTTTTCTAACCCGATTACAAAATTAAAAACAGTTATATACTATTAATATATATCCTGCCTTTAATCGTAATTATATAATTCTACCAGCACATAACCTCATGTCCGTCCTCAGTAACACGTACCATAATCTCCCACTGGGCTGATGGCATATCATCATCCGTATATATTGTCCAGCCGTTATCTTCATCAATAAATATGTCCGGGTCACCCATGTTGACCATCGGTTCAATCGTAAACACCATTCCCGGTGCCATAACCATGTCTGTTCCCTTTTTGGTGACATAGCTTACAAACGGAGTCTCATGGAATTCAAGACCGATTCCGTGTCCGCCTACCTCACGCACTACGGAATAGCCGTTAGCCCTGGCGTGGTCATTTATCGCCTGGCCTACATCACCGAGATGTCCCCACGGCTTAACCTGCTCAAGACCAAGCTCCACACATTCCCTGGCAACATCAACAAGCTTCCTCATCTCTGGGTCAACATCACCTATACAGAACATTCTTGATGAATCAGAAAAATATCCGTCAAGAATTGTTGAACAGTCAACATTAATAATATCTCCGTCTGCAAGTATTATGTCATTGGAAGGTATTCCGTGACACACCTCATTATTGAGCGATGTACATACACTCTTAGGGAATCCCTCATAATTAAGCGGAGCCGGAATACCACCCATCTGTGTAGTCTTTTCATATACCATACGGTTAATCTCTTCTGTTGATATGCCCGCCTTAATATGCTCTGCCACGTAATCAAGCACTGCAATATTGATTGCACTGCTCTTACGCATTCCTTCAAGCTGCTTCTCATTCTTGATTATGTTTCTCGGCGGTACCTTATGATGTCTCTTTCTGAAGAACTCCAGCTTCTTGTCAAACTCCATATGACATTCACAATAAGGTTTTCCACTCATGCACCAGCATGCATCTGTTGATCTTGGTTTCTTAAACATTCTGTGCCTCCATAGCTTCTATTATAGTAGGAAGGAACTGCTTCTTGCGTGATACAATTCCGTCAAGCATCACACTTGTCTCTCCCGGTTCCGCATTAAATGCATCCTTAAGCAGTTCTCCCGCATTCCTGCCCGCAAATACTATCTCAGATGATTCCTTCATTATATTAGTCAGCATAAAGAATACCATCTGAAGATTATTGTCTTTCATCACCTCCGGAAGTTCGGATATTACCCTTCCCTTAAGTTCATCGAACTCACTTCCGTTAACTGAGTTAATCTGGCCTATTCCAATCATTACATCATCTATCTTGAACTTTTTAAAATCCTGATAGCATATTTCCTTAGTTGTCTTTGACATCAGGTTGCTTCCCGCCTTAAACATTGCATGTGCAAATGTCTCGATATCAATTCCGGCAATTGCCGCAAGCTCCGATGCCGCCTTCCGGTCAGGCTCAGTACATGTCGGTGAACGGTACATAAGCGTATCTGATATAATTGCCGCACATAAAAGCCCCGCCGTTGTTGCATCAGGCTTAAGGCCATGCTCATTATACATCTGATATATAATTGTCGCGGTACAGCCAAGCGGCTGATTCCTGAAAAATACCGGATTCATGGTCTCAATAGTTCCAAGCCTGTGATGGTCGATAATCTCAAGAATCTCTGCATCCTCAATTCCATATACCGCCTGGCTCTTCTCATTATGGTCCACAAGAATAAGCTTCTTCTTATTGGCTTTCATGAGTGTACGGCGCGATATCAGACCTACATAATTGCCCGTATTGCTGTCAAGCACCGCAAAATCACGATATCTGAGCTTAGCCATAACATCCTGGATATCAGCAATAAAATCTCTCGTATTAAATGTAACAAGCCCTGTTGTTCTCATAAAGTAGCTGATCGGCATACTCTGGTTGATAAGACGTGCCGCCGTGTATGTATCATGCGGTGTTGTTATTATCATGCAGTCATGTTCTGCCGCAAGCCTGCTTATTGTAAGCGCCACCTCTGCTCCTTCACATACTACTATGCAGCCTGCATCCATCTCTATCGCCGATAACTGCGACTCATATCTGTTGCCGAGTATAACAATGTCTCCCGGCTCTATGTAATTCTCCATAAGATCCGGACTTGCTGCCGCAATAAGAACCTTTCCCTTATCAAACACAGTATTCATGCTGCCCACAAGCAGGTCCCCGTCAAGTGTATCAACTATATTAGAGCATGATGTCTTAGCTGCCGCAAGAATATTACTGTCATACACATCCATATACGATTCCGCAATATCACCTATTGTTATAAGGCCTTCGAGCTTATCTTCCGATGTTATCGGCAGCGTATACAGATTATCCTTGCGCATCATATTCCATGCCTGCTTAAGAGATATGTTACGGTCAACGCCCGGGACTCTTCTTATCTCTACATCCTGTACCTGGGTTCTCACATCCTTTATATATTCAGGTTTTTTGACCTTAAAGTAATCAAGTACAAACTGTGTCTCCTCATTAAGGTGTCCGGCTCTCTTCGCCTCATAGCATTCACAACTCACAGAATCATCATTACCTGTGCTGCCTCCACCTGTAATATCATTGCCTGCATTGGCAGCAATTGCATTCTTGAGCCCGGCATACGCAATCGCCGAGCATATGGAATCAGTATCCGGATTCTTGTGTCCTATTATAGTTATCTTCTTTCTTTGCCCAATGTTCATATCCAACTCTTTCCTGCCTGTCATGCATGGCATGCCGCATCTGCACTCAGGCACAAATACAAAAATTCCTGATAGTCTGTTATAGAGTATACAACAGAACTATCAGGAATTCCAATCTTTAATCGATATTATTTTCTAAATACGACAATCTGCGTCATATCTTTCTCGCCATTAGCCCTCATGAAATCCATCATTCTCTTGACTGATTCATTGAACCTATTATATGCCTCAAGTGCTTTATTAAAGTACTCAATTGCAAGTTCTGTATTACCTGCATCCTTAGCCTTCCACGATTCACTTGCATTATTATGTATATCATTATGGCACTGTACCATATCCTTGAACTGTGAAGATGATGTAATCTTCGTATCGGTAACCGACTGTGCCCACTTACCGAACTTACATGCATTCGGTCCTGTAGCATTATTAAGCTGGGTAAGCTTAAGTGTTTCAAAGCCGACAGCATTGTTGTATACTCTCCATGTAAGAATGAAATGGTCTATTGAGAATATCTTCATTCTGTCAAGGAGTGTAACATCTGAAAATCCTCTGAACATGTCACTTCTGAGAGTATCTATGTACCTTCCGATCTTATAGATATGCTCGCCTGTATCATGACAATCCTGTGAAAGTACTGAATAACTGTCTGTAATCTGACCGATAACTTTACTTAAATCCTTAGTATATGCCGACTGCTTATCTATTGCATGATAGATACTGTCAACCTCATCTGTTACATCATTCATCTGCGATTCCATTGCATTGATATTAGCAATTGAATCTTCAACTCTCTTATTACCATCCTCAAGCTTCTTAGTAGTTGCATCCATGCTTGCTGCAAGCTCTGCAATGCTCGTCTGCAATTCTCCCACATACTTGACAACATCATCCGCTGATGCTGATGTACTGTTGGAAAGCTCTCTTACCTGATCGGCAACTACCGCAAATCCCTTACCTGCCTCGCCTGCTCTTGCAGCCTCAATTGATGCATTAAGTGCAAGAAGATTACTCTGGCTTGCAACCTTCTTAACCATATCGATAATCTCGCTGATCTTGGTAATCTTCTCCTGAAAATCCTGAATCTGAAGATTAATATTGTTAATCTCTTCTGTAGAATCCTTAACAACCTTGGCACTTACCCTCATGCCTTCAGCGCTGTCATTGGTCGCCTGAAGTACATTATGCGAACTGCTCCTTATATGTTCAATAGAGTTAGTGATATCATTGATAGAATTCTCAAGATTACCACTTGATTCCTGCATCTCGTTAATAGTTACAGTCTGTGACTCAACCTGATCAAGCATATTCTTGACGTATGAATTATCACCTATCGACTGCATTGCTTCATTGGCACGCATTACAAAATTATTATTACTCTTTCTGAATGCATCCAACACATTATTGAGTTTTTCTCCAACAGCTCCATCCGTAAATGCACTTGTGTCTATCGGATCGAAGTTTCCTTCTATCACCTTATCCATAGACTCAAGAAGAAGCTTAAGGTCGCTGTTAGATTCTGTTCTTTCTTTCTTATGACCAAACATAGACTTTCCTCCCAAATAAGATAATTAAACCCTGAATACACTTCTCCCATTTTTAGACATTTTACCACAAAACCTGTATAAATATCAACCGATTTTACACATATTGTACATACAATTACGGATTATTTATTCACCGAAAACTGCTTTGTAATCAGCCTGGAACTTGGCAATTCCTGCATCTGTAAGAGGATGATGAACCATCTGTTCTATTACCTTGTAAGGAACAGTTGCTATATCAGCTCCTGCAAGTGCACAGTCTGTAATATGTATCGGATTGCGGATACTTGCACAGATAATCTCTGTTGTTATGTCATAGTTGGCAAATATATCCGTAATATCCTGAATAAGTCCTATTCCCGGCTGTGATATGTCATCAAGTCTTCCGAGAAATGGTGACACATATGCTGCTCCTGCCCTTGCTGCAAGGAGTGCCTGATTAGCTGAGAATATAAGTGTTACGTTAACCTTTATTCCTTCTGAAGCAAGGACTTTCGTTGCCTTAAGACCTTCAACAGTCATAGGAATCTTAACTACCATGTTCGGATGGATTGCCGCAATCTCCCGTCCCTCTTTAATCATTCCTTCTGCATCAACTGTAGTTGCCTTAACCTCACCGCTTATAGGACCATCAACAATTGAAGCAATCTCAGATATTACTTCCTTAAAATCTCTTCCTTCTTTGGCAATCAGCGAAGGGTTAGTTGTAACCCCGCAGATAACTCCCATGTCATTAGCCTTTTTAATATCCTCCACATTAGCCGTATCAATAAAAAATCTCATAATAACCTCCATTCCCGTATTATGCCAATGATGCAAACACATTCTTTAACGCAGGATATATTCCTGCAAATTCATTATATCGTCTGTCATACCTTGCGGCAATCTCTTTGTCAGGGTGTATCGTACCTGATACCTTTACGATTGCATCAACGGCAACCTTAACACTATCGTACTCCTTACATGCCACCATTGCAAGCATTGCTGCTCCCTGTGACGGGCCCTCCTCAAGCGCGGGCATATCAACGTCAATTCCAAGTACATTGGCAATTATTCTGCACCACAGGCGGCTCTTTGCACCGCCTCCGCATATCGTTGTCCTGTCAATCTTAATTCCCAGCTTCCCGGCTACCTCAAAGGAATCACGCATTGCAAACGCTACACCTTCAAGCACAGCCTGTGTCATATCAGCTCTTGTCGTATCCATTGTAAGTCCCGTAAATGTTCCTCTGGCATGAGGGTCATTATGCGGTGAACGCTCTCCCATAAGATATGGAAGAAAATACACATGGTTATTGCCCAGCATATCGTCTGTTATCGGTTCCTGCTCTTTTGAATAATCCTTAGTTCCGATTATACCATCCATCCACCATTTGTTACAGGAAGCCGCCGAGAGCATGCATCCCATCAGATGGTAATTTCCGTCAGCATGTGCAAATGAATGCAGCGCATTATTATCATCCACACTGAATCTGTCACTTGATATAAATATCGTTCCTGACGTTCCGAGTGATATATTGCATCTTCCGCTGCCGGTAGTGCCTGTTCCTATTGCTGCCGCTGCGTTGTCACCGGCACCTGCTGCCACTATTGTATCTCTGGCAAGTCCTAATTCTTCCGCAACCTCTTCCCTGAGTGTCCCAACTTTTTCATAGCTCTCATAGAGGGCAGGCATCTGCTCCATGCTTATTCCGCATATTGAGAGCATCTGCCCTGACCAGCATCTGTTCTTAACATCAAGAAGGAGCATTCCCGATGCATCAGAATAATCCGTGCAGTGTACTCCCGTAAGCCTGTATGCAAGATAATCCTTAGGAAGCATTATTTTGCTTATTCTGGCAAAATTATCAGGCTCATTGGTCTTAAGCCACAGCAGCTTAGGTGCCGTAAAGCCCGCAAATGCAATATTGGCTGTATATTCTGAGAGCTTATCCCTTCCAATCACATTATTAAGGTATTGACATTCTTTATCAGTTCTTCCGTCATTCCACAATATCGCCGGTCTTATGACATTATCATCCTTATCCAGAATAACCAGTCCGTGCATCTGCCCGCCAAAGCTCATTCCTGCTATGTCCGTGGTGTCTGTTCCCTCTGTCAGTTCTCTTATCCCTGCTTTTGTCTGCTCATACCAGTCACACGGATTCTGCTCCGACCATCCCGGTCTTGGAAAACTTATCGGGTATTCTTTTGACACGGTTTTATATATCGTTCCGTCAGCTCCCATTAATATAAGCTTTACGGCTGATGTTCCGAGATCTATACCTATGTAACGCATAGCCGCCTCCATTTCATAACACCTGACATTTTCCTGTCAGTGTCAAATTTAGAAATCCATATGTTATATTCAAATGCTATTTAGAAAGGATTCTCAGTCTTATATAACATTCCTGCCGGCTGATTAAAGCCTATATCCTCAACTCCGAGATATCTGAACAGGTTGAAGAGTGTCTTTGCGTAATGCCCGAATGCAACTGCGGCATGATGAGGATAGTTCTTCTCAATCAGCACATGTCTGTAGAACCTTCCCATCTGAGGTACCGCGAATATTCCGATTGCACCGAATGAACGTGTAGCCACAGGAAGAACCTCCCCCTGTGCAACATATGCACGAAGCTGTGCATCCGCCGTACTCTGGAGACGGAACAGTGTAACATTGCCCGGAACTATATCGCCCTCAAGAGTTCCCTGCGTACATTCTTCAGGAAGAGAACGTGCCATAATCATCTGGTATTTCATCTCACAGAAAGAAAGCTTGCCTGCTGCCGTGTTGCCGCAGTGGAAGCCCATAAATGTATCCTTAAGCTCATAAGGGAATTTTCCCTTGATATCCTCATCATACAGATCCTCAGGCACCGAATTATTAATATCAAGAAGTGTTACTGTATCCCGGCTTACAACAGTTCCGATGAATTCGCTGAGCGCACCGTATATATCAACCTCACACGATACCGGAATCCCCTTCGCAGTAAGCCTTGAATTAACATAACATGGCACAAAGCCGAACTGTGTCTGGAATGCAGGCCAGCACTTGCCTGCTATTGCCACATAATCGCGTGAGCCCCTGTGTGCCTCCACCCAGTCAAGAAGCGTAAGCTCATACTGTGCAAGCTTAGGAAGTATCTGAGGCTTCTTATTGCCCTCACCAAGCTCAGCCTCCATCTCCTTAACTATCTCAGGGATTCTCTCATCCCCTTCATGCTTCTTGAAGCTTTCAAACAGATCAAGCTCTGAGTTCTCCTCTATCTCAACTCCGAGATTGTAAAGCTGCTTTATAGGTGCATTACATGCAATGAAATCCTGCGGTCTTGGGCCGAATGATATAATCTTGAGGCTGTTAAGACCTATGACTGCCCTCGCAAGAGGGGCAAACTCTGCAATCATATCTGCACATTCGTCAGCAGTTCCTACCGGATATTCAGGAATATATGCGCGGATATTGCGAAGCTTAAGATTATAGCTTGCGTTAAGCATACCGCAGTATGCATCTCCCCTGCCCTGTACAAGATTACTGCCTGTCTCCTCTGCCGCCGCAACAAACATTACAGGGCCGCCGAACTCCTTTGCAAGAAGTGTCTCTGGTGTCTCAGGTCCGAAATTACCGAGGTATACTACAAGAGCATTACAGCCGGCTTCCTTAAGCTGTGCAAGCGCTGTTCTCATATGTGTCTCATTCTCAACACATGTAGGGCACTCATATATCTTCCCTGTCTGTGTCTCATACTTTGCATTATATGCTTCAACTACTCTCTGTCTTCTTGTTGCTGACAATGTCATCGGAAAACAGTCTCTGCTTACTGATACAATTCCCATCTTTAACTGTGGCATGTTGTTAATCATCTCTGATATCCTCCTGTTGATATATTGCTTCCCTTTAATCCGTTCCATGCTCCGTCTATTCCGGCATCCTCATGGGCTATAAGCCACTTATTGGCTGCCGCAAGAAGCCTGTCCTCACCTTCCGTGCATGCATCCCCGCTGCAATGCTTATCCCCAAGCTCTGCATTCGTTCCGTCCGGAAGTACAACAAGGCACTTAAAGCCGTTACCGTCCACTCCGCATGGTGCATAGTGCAGTGTTGTTGCATATATCTCAACCGCCGTGCCTGCCGGGACAAGGAATGCTTCAACCTTAGACGTATCATATGTAAATTCATCCGTAATATCCTGCTGTCTGCCAAGCAGAAGAATCATATCCGTGACTGCTATATTCACCTCTGAGCTTCTGTGATACTCAAGTGCATTAAGCTTATCGTTATGTCCATTGCAATACCCGAACTGGATATTGCTCTCCCCATACATTCTGCTCTTCATCTCACTGTAAAGAGGGCTTTCCTCAAGATATGCGTCCTTACGCACATACACCACATCCTCAGGCAGCGGGGTCTGCTCCATGCGCTCAAGAATATCTGTCAGATCGTATTCCGTAATAACCCTGCCATACTGCCTGAATTGCTGCGAACCTACACTGTTAAAAATCATACCCACTCCAATTCCGCAGATGCTTCTGCAACGTCCGGGGGCAATGCCTTGAGATGCTTTTCCCCCGTAATTATCTTTATAAGTTCATTTTAACTTTACGGTTCTTATTGTCAATATATTATCAAATTATGGCACACTATTCTCCTTATTTGACAGCATTTTTACTCATGTGTCCTGAATGAAATATACTTTGTGCCTGACAATCTGTCATAAAACAGTTTGTTATGTCTTGCGAGTGTATTTACAAAAATATCACATATATACAGAAGCATTATCAGCATGAACAGACATATCGCCCATACACATGCTATACGCTGCCAGCCCGAAGGGTAGTATGACAGTATCACATATGACAGGAATGCATATCCCGGTGCCGGCATTACAACATAGTACACTATCATCTGCCTTATCATTATCCGCAAAGGATTAGCCCTGCTTCCGTCATCATTAACAAGCCTCAGTCCGACTATGTGTCTTCCGGCCGTCATTCCTCCGCTTACCGCAGGCACAACACAAAAATATGCAAGTACCCAGACGATATATATTTTGAACAGAAATACGCATCTGGTGTAGAGGTCCGAGCCCGGCTCAACTATATGCGTCGAATTCTTAATAAGGTAATAAAGCACAACGCAGGCAACAGCCGTCACGCCCATATCCACAATCATTCCTGTAAGTCTCCTTAAGAAGGTTACATTCCTGCCTCTCTCATATGACAGCTCATCGAGCTTCTCCCTCTTCGGAAGGAAAAATGTACACAGCGGCGTAATCCATGAGCCTGCCACCGCTCCCGCCGTATTGCATATAAGGTCATCCACATCAAAGTACCTGTATGGTCTCGGGTATATGCCAAAAAGTGCCGTAATCTGTGATACTTCAAAGAAAAGGCTCATGCAGAAACCAAGCACCATGACCTTAGGCCAGCTCTGCCTGAAATAATAATGCAGATATATTCCGAACGGAATCATCATTACTATATTCGCAGCAACCTCAAAAAATGTCTGTGTATGTACCACTGCACTAAGTGTCTGCAGATCCCATCCCGCGACTGCTATATCTGCCTCATGTCTTATGTCTGTAAGAAACTGGAATGGCACAAGGCGCACCATGTTATCAGTCATCCGGCTTACCTCCTCAAATGTCGGAAGCGGCAGTGACACAAGAAAACACATACACAGTACGTAAAACCAGAAGGTATACACAACTACAATCCTGTATGCCATAAGGCTGCCGTACTTGTGATACTGATAGAGCACGTACGGAAATGTAAGTGCAAGCGCGACAAAAGGGAATGCTATATACGCCGTTCTAAGCGCTATTATATATGGACTCATCTTAATCCAGCTCCAATCCTGTAAAATATTACCAATAACCTATAGCTATAGACTTACGGCACTTTATCCCAGAACCGCCCTGCCTGTATACAGCTCATAATATCTGCTGTGATTTGCAAGAAGCTGCTCATGTGTGCCTTTTTCTATTATACTACCATGTTCAAGTACTATTATGGAATCAGAATTACGGATTGTCGACAGTCTGTGTGCAATAACAAATGTTGTACGTTCAGCCATCAGTCTGTCCATTGCATCCTGAATCTGCCTTTCAGTTCTTGTATCTACCGAGCTTGTTGCTTCATCAAGTATGAGTATCGGTGCCTTGGACAGTGCCGCCCTTGCTATATTGAGGAGCTGCCTCTGCCCCTGGCTTAAGTTGGAACCGTCCTTTTCAAGCATCGTATCATAACCGTTTTCAAGACGGTTGATAAAGTAATCAGCATTGGCTGTCATCGCAGCCTGCCTTACTTCATCATCCGTGGCATCAGGTCTTCCGTATCTGATATTCTCCATAACCGTACCTGTGAACAGATGTGTGTCCTGGAGTACGAGAGCTATATTTTTCCTGAGTTCATCCTTATCAATCGTCCTTATATCACGTCCGTCTATCGTTATAAGCCCGCTCTGAATCTCATAGAATCTTGTAAGCAGATTGGTAATCGTTGTCTTACCCGCTCCGGTAGAACCGACAAATGCTATCTTCTGCCCTTTAGAAGCCTTAAGTGAGATATCTTTAAGAATAATCCTGTCGGGATTATACCCAAATGTGACATCCCTGAACTCAATATCACCGCGGACCGGCATTATCTCCCCAGTTCTCCCGGATACCGCTTCCGTATCCATATCCATAACACCAAAGACTCTCTCTGCACCTGCAAGTGCTGAAAATATCGTATTCATCTGTGAAGACAGTTCATTGACCGGTCTTGAAAACTGTCTCGCATATGTGACAAATATTGTCACACCTCCCACATCAAATCCCTTAAGTACACAGAATATTCCTCCCAGCATTGCCGTAAGCGAATAATTAACCTGACCGAGATTACCTACAACCGGTCCCATAATTCCGCCGAAGAACTGTGCATTTATCTGCTTATCCTTAAGGTCATTATTATATTCCCTGAATTCTTCTATAGCCTTCTCCTCATGATTAAATACTTTTACTACCTTCTGCCCCGTTATCGTCTCCTCGATATAGCCGTTAAGGCGTCCTATTGATTCCTGCTGCATCGCATAATATCTGCGGCTTCTCTTAATAAGGAATCTGCCTGCCTTAATCATGACCGGTGTCATCACAAACGTAACAAGTGCAAGCCATATATTCGTATATATCATCATTGAAAGAGTGCCTATGAGTGTCATAATCCCTGCAATGAACTGGACTATCGTATTGTTCATCATCTCTCCTACAGCATCAATATCATTAGTATAACGGCTCATAAGGTCACCATTGCTGTTAGTATCAAAAAAACGCACCGGCATATCCTTCATATGTGTAAAAAGATCATGCCTCATCCTGCGCAATGCCGACTGTGACACACTGAGCATAAGCCTCATCTGTATATACATCCCCACGAATGAACCTGCGTACACAACTGCCATAACACATACCGCCATAAAAAGTCCCTGTGGATTACCGCTGCTTCCATCAACCGGAAGTATGTATGTATTAATTATAGGTCTTATCATGTAAGAAGCTGCCAGATTGCAAAGTGTGCTCAACATAGATGCAATAAGTGCCACAATGAGCTGTGCCTTTGTCTCCGACATATATCCCAAAAGCCTGAGTATAGTATTCTTCATATTCTTCGGTCTCTCAGCCTTGGCGCGCATATTGGCACGTCCGCCTCCTCCGGGTCCGCGCATTCCCGGTATTCCTGATGGTCCTGCCATATTATCCTCCATTCCGCAGGCACAAAGTGCCGGAGGAACCGCGAGCCAAATGTCAGATTTGGCTCTGCGATAGATGCTATTTGTGGCGCCTGCGGCACAAATAGCTGTGTGAAAAATCAGATATCAGGCTGATTTTTCACACTATCCTCCATTCCGCAGGTACAGATTACGAATTTGTCTGCAAATCATATATCTCCCTGTAAAGTGTACAACCTGCAAGGAGCTGTTCATGCGTTCCCATATCAATAACCCTGCCGTTATCCATTACAAGAATTACATCTGCATGCATTATTGATGATATCCTCTGTGATACCGTAATAGTTGTACACCCTGCAAGCTGTTCTTCAAGTGCTGCATTTATCTTTCTCTCTGTTGCAGTATCTACTGCACTTGTCGAATCATCAAGTATCAGAATCTTTGGCTTTTTAAGCAGCGCCCTTGCTATACAAAGTCTCTGCTTCTGTCCGCCTGATACGTTACACCCGCCCTGTCCGAGCTGTGTTGCATAACCGTCAGCAAAATCATTTACAAATTCACCCGCCTGTGCCGCTGATGCTGCCTGCCTTATCTGCTCATCCGTGGCATCTGCGTCGCCCCACCTCAGATTATCTGCAATGTCTCCGGAAAAAAGTACATTATTCTGCAACACCATTCCTACACCATCTCTCAGATTCTTAAGTGAATATTCCCTGACATCAGTTCCGTCAATAAGCACACTTCCGCTGTCAGCATCGTAAAGTCTGGCAATAAGCGACACCAGCGTACTCTTGCCGCAGCCCGTGGAACCTATAATTCCCATTTTCTGTCCGCTCTTAAGGTGAAAGCTTATATTATCCAGCACCCATTCTTCCGAATTTTTATAATATCTGAAGAAAACATTTTTGAATTCAACATTCCCACATAATACTTTCTTATTCTTCATCACAGCAGCATCATCCGTAAGGTCTATATCAGCCTGCATAACTTCATCTATTCTCTTGAGTGATGCCACCGCTCTTGTACTGTTAAGGAATACCATTGAAAGCATTGTAAGGCTTGACAATATCTGTGTCATATAATTGATAAATGCGGTAAGATTACCGACAGGCATATGTCCTGCGATAATCATATTGCCACCCTTCCACATAACAGCCACTATTGCCATATTCATTATAAGTGCCATTGCAGGTGCCATTACTATAACAGTCCTCATTGCCCTTACTGTCGATTCGCATAACTGCTCATTGCGGCTGTCAAACTTAGCCTCCTCATACTCTCCCCTGACAAATGACTTTATTACTCTGATATTAACAAGCATCTCCTGAATACATGAATTCAGATTATCAAGCTTCGTCTGCATTCTGTCAAATCTCGGAAACGCCAGCTTCATGATTACGGCTACCACACACACTATAACCGGAATTACAACAATAAGTATCATTGCAAGCCCCGGACTCATAACAAATGCCATGATAACGGCTCCTATAAGTATTCCCGGTGACCTTAGGCATGTTCTCAATGTCTGCATTATCATATTCTGTATCTGCGTAATGTCATTGGTAAGACGTGTAACAAGTGAACCCGTGCTGAAATCATCAATATTCTTAAAAGAGAACTTCTGGATTTTTTCAAATAAGGCCATTCGCAGGTCTGTCCCTGTATTCATTGCTGCCCTTGCCGCAAAGAATGCTCCTCCTACACCTCCAACTGCCATAAATACTGCTATGATTACCATCATGATTCCCGTTCTGACTATGTACCCAATATCATGATTCATAACTCCGGCATTTATAATCCTTGCCAGAAGCCACGGAAGCATAATATCACCGACGACCTCAACAAGCATAAACAATGGCCCTGTAAAATAATATGCAGCATACGGCTTTATGTATTGGACATATTTTTTCAAGCTTCCACCTCCCATTTGTCTTTCCAGTCATTAAGCAGCTTTCCAAGCAGCACATACAACTGCTCTTTTTCTTTACTGTTTAATGATGCAAATGTATCTTTTGCTTTTTCCTTTCTTACTTCCTCTATATGAAGCATCTTATCCCTTCCTGCATCAGTTATTGTGACATACACCTGTCTTTTATCTTTTTCTCCGCGCTTACGCTGTATAAGTCCGTCCTCTTCCATCTTGCGCAGCAGCTCGCTCATAGAGCCCGCCTTTACATCCATCTTCCCTATAAGCCCGCTCTGCGTAAGCGGTCCCTCCTCATCAAGGCTGCGCAATACCGTAAGCCTTCCTCTGTGCACAGGTCTTCTGTAATGCATATAATATTCGCAGTCATTGAGAAGCTTCAATAAATCAGTATCCTTCACACTAATCTCCATTCCGCAGGTAACACATAAAGCCTTCCCTGCTTTATAAAAAATATGGTTAGGTACATAATAATTATGTACCTAACCATATTTTATCATCTGGGATTAATTTGTCAAATAGTCTTTTTATCGTGCTGAATGTGATCATTTGTCTTTTTTCATGCATAATGGTATGTATTTTTCTTCTTAATAAGGAAAAATGCGGATACGGCAAGCGCAAGCAGCTCAGCGGCCGTTGTTGCCCACCATATTCCGTCTATACGCAATATCAGAGGGAGTATAAGAACCGCTGCCATCTGGAATACAAGTGTCCTCATGAATGATATTCCCGCCGATATCGCACCATTGCCAAGAGCCGTAAAAAATGATGACGCGAATATGTTAAAGCCCGCAATTATGAATGACAGGGAGAATATTCCAAAAGCCCTGTGCGTCATTGCAAGAAGCTGCGCATCATATCCCACAAATATGCCGGCAAGCGGATATGACAATGCCTGTGCTGTTACCATCATGACAGCCCCTGCACTTCCCATAACCACAAGGCTCTTACAAAGCATATTCTTAAGTTCTGCATTATTGCCGGAGCCATAATTATAGCCGACTACAGGTGCGGTTCCTATATTGTATCCGATAAATACCGCAATAAATATAAACTGCACATACATAAGAACACCATATGCCGCAACGCCGTTCTCACCTGCGAACCTGAGAAGCTGAAAATTATATAATATACTTACAATGGAACCCGATATACTGGTCATAAGTTCTGATGCCCCATTAGTACATGCCTTAATGATTATTCCTGCATCCATGCGGCACAGCGAAAGGCGCAGAAGGCTGCTGTTCGGTCTTGCAAAATATATAAGCGGCAGTATTCCGCCTACACACTGGCTTATCCCCGTAGCAGCTGCCGCACCGGTAACTCCCCATCTGAACACGCCCACAAACACGGCATCGAGCACCATATTGGTTATTCCTGCCGCAAGCGTCGCCATAAGTCCAAGTTTTGGCTTTTCTGCTGTTGTAAGAAATGTCTGAAACACATTCTGAAGCATGAATGCTATATTAAAGGCCATAACCGTTCTTCCGTATATAACACAGTCATCAAGCATTGCAGGTGTAGCGCCAAGTATCTGTGCAATAGGCCTCATAAATATGATTCCTATGACAGTCGTGATTATTCCGCATATAACCGTAAAATACACCAGCATTGAAAAATATTGTGATGCTCTCTTCTTATCACCCTCGCCAAGTGTCCTGGCAGCAAGCGCACTTCCTCCTGCGCCTATCATAAAGCCTAAACCTCCGAGAATCATTATGAACGGCATAACAAGGTTAATCGCCGCAAATGATACCTTTCCTGCAAAGTTGGATACAAAAAAGCCGTCTACCACTCCGTATATTGACGTAAATACCATCATAATTACCGATGGCAGGCAGAATCTTAACAGCCTGCCATAAGTAAAGTGGTCTGATAACTTAATCTTCATCTTAATCTCCATTCCTTCGCTGCCTTTTACGCATATCAAGTTTGTGCGTAAGCACAAATCTTGCGTGTGAAAAATCAGCCATCAGGCTGATTTTTCACACTTTTCCCTCTGTCTTACCCAGCTTCCGATAAGGCTGTATATTACTGATACAAGCGGGATAAATACAAGCATTCCCACTATTCCCATAAGGCTTCCGCCTATTGTAACTGCCATAAGCACCCATATTGAAGGGAGTCCTACCGAGCCGCCCACAACATGCGGATATATAAGGTTGCCTTCAATCTGCTGAAGCACCAGGAACATAATAACAAAAAACAGTGCCTTGAACGGATCAATCAGCAGTATAAGCAGTGCTCCGACTATACATCCGATAAATGCACCGACAATCGGAATTAATGCCATGAACGCTATAAGCACCGCAATAAGAAGTGCATACGGCAGTCTGAAGATAAGCATACATATAAAGAACATAAATCCAAGAATACATGCCTCAAGGCACTGCCCCGTAATAAAGCTGCAGAATATCCTGTGTGTCAGTGATGCCACATAATTAATCTTCCCAACTGTCTTTTCACTGAATGTAACCTTAATAATACGTCTTACCTGTGATTCAAGCTTTTCCTTCTGCATAAGGATATAACATGCAAAAACAACTGCTATGAAAAATGTAGTAACTCCGCTTATAATTCCCATAGTTGCCGAAAATGTATGAGAAAGTATATTGGTTGCACCGTTGAATATGAAATTCTTAACAGAATCAAATACTGCAACCCAGTCTATCTGTACATCTCCTATATATTTTTCAATCTCAGGATTATCTGCGAATGTTTTCTGAAGCCAGTCCTGGAACTGTGGAAGCCACGCCATGAATGCCTGTCCGATTGACTCCATTGTACTCACAAGCTGTGGAAGAACAACTCCTATAACTATGCTTATCACGGCAATTACACATCCAAACGTAAGCAGCAGGCTCAACGGACGCAGAAGCCTTTCAGCTGCTGATGTCTTACTGTTATTCTTTTTCCGTATCCATAGCATAAGTTTTTTTAACAGCTTCTCTATCCCCCTCATCGGAAGATTCAGAAGAAATGCTATCGCCGCACCAAGCACAAACGGAAATATCAGATCCCACAGAAATTCTATTCCCGCAAATACCTTCTCATAATTGATAAATATTGTATACACAAGCATTGTAAATACAATCAGCCCTGCTATCTGCTTTACTTTTCTCTTATCAGAATCCATTCTCTATAATCTCCTTTATCTCTGATATACCATCCGACATCTGACTGACATCGGTTAATTTCATAATAACACACTTTACATTCTTCCGTAAATGTGGTAAAAAATGAAAAGACTATTAACATTATAAATGAAACGGGGTAAATATTATGTCGATTCCTAATGATCCGGTCATGCTTTTAAGCTTTGTGAATATGCAGCTTCGTGACCATTACAGCAGCTTTAGTGATTTTTGTAAGACAAATTCTTTAGATAAAAAACTGATAACCGACAAACTCGCGTCTATCGATTATCAGTATAATGAAACAACTAATCAGTTTATCTGATACGGCAGTCTGCTGACTGTCCTGTCTATCAGTTCTTGCCGAATTCTGAAAGCTTGAGACCTTCATTACGTTCAAGGACCATTCCGACACTCCAGCTGTTCACAAACAGTAACAGAGGATTGTCCTTAAGGTCTTTGATTTTCTTCATGTCAGACGTTCCTGACAGATGCTCAACATCAACCTCTTCCGGATTCTCTATCCATCTGATATGCTCATATGGAAGAGGCTCAAGGCGTATATCTACATTATATTCATTCTCAAGTCTGAACTTAAGTACATCAAACTGAAGCACTCCGACTACTCCGACAATAATCTCTTCCATTCCGGTGTTGAACTCCTGGAATATCTGAATTGCACCTTCCTGTGCTATCTGGCTGATTCCCTTAACAAACTGCTTTCTCTTCATCGTATCTATCTGGCGTACTCTTGCAAAATGCTCCGGTGCAAATGTAGGTATTCCGTCAAATGTAAACTTCTCATTGGATGTTGTAAGCGTATCACCGATTGAGAATATTCCCGGATCAAACACGCCGATAATGTCTCCTGCATAAGCTTCATCAACAATATGCCTCTCCTGAGCCATCATCTGCTGCGGCTGTGCAAGCTTAATCTTCCTGCCGCCCTGAACATGGGTGACCTCCATGCCGGCCTCAAACTTACCTGAACATATTCTCATGAATGCAATTCTGTCGCGGTGCATCTTATTCATGTTAGCCTGTATCTTGAATACAAATGCTGAGAAATCCCCGGAAAACGGGTCAACATCACCGATTGATGAATGTCTCGCAAGCGGAGCTGTTGTCATCTTAAGGAAATGCTGTAAGAAGTTCTCCACACCAAAGTTCGTAAGTGCTGAGCCAAAGAACACAGGTGTCAGGTCTCCGGCTCTTACCTCATCAAGATTGAATTCCGAGCTTGCACCGTCAAGCAGCTCTATATCTTCCTGCAGCTTCTCATAAAAATGAGACCCAAGCTCATCTGCAAGTGCGGCATCATCTATTCCAAGTCTCTCCGTTGCGACTTCCTTCTGTCCGTTCATCGTAGCCGTAAACAGTGATACTTCCCTGTCAGTACGATCGTATACACCCTTGAACTCCTTACCTGAACCTATAGGCCAGTTCATAGGACACGTCCTTATTCCAAGAACATTTTCAATTTCATCAAGAAGCTCAAATGGGTCATTAGCTTCCCTATCCATCTTATTAATAAAAGTAAATATAGGTATGTGCCTTAAAACGCATACTTTGAACAGCTTAATTGTCTGCTTCTCTACACCCTTGGATGCATCGATAACCATGACTGCCGAATCAGCTGCCATAAGTGTACGGTAAGTATCCTCTGAGAAATCCTCATGTCCCGGTGTATCAAGAATATTAATGCAGTAGCCGTCATAGTTAAACTGCAATACTGAAGACGTTACAGAGATACCTCTCTGCTTCTCTATCTCCATCCAGTCTGACACAGCATGCTTAGCTGTCTTCTTGCCTTTTACAGAGCCGGCGAGATTAATTGCCCCTCCGTAAAGCAGGAATTTCTCGGTAAGAGTTGTCTTACCTGCATCCGGGTGGGAAATTATCGCAAAAGTCCTTCTTTTTGTAATCTCACTGGTTAAATCTGCCACCTTAAATCCTCCTGATTCTTCTAACAGTTTTGCGAAGCAAAATCTGACGCATACCTTATATTATACTTGCGATATTACTTTTTTTCAACTGCCGAATATAATTTAAAGTGGCGTACAAGCTCATCAAGTTCATCTGCCTTTTCTGAAAGCTGTGTGCTGATAGCATTGCTTTCCTGCGCTGCGGCTGCGGTATTCTGTGTAACGCCTGAAATCTGTTCAATTCCTGCTTCAATCTGAGCCAGCGCATCTGCCTGTCCCTTTGAAGCTTCATTAGTAGTACGCGCAACTTCTGCAAATTCATGCATCTGTCCTATTATCTTCCCAAATACTTCTGCTACGGAAGCCGTAATATCATTACCCTTGCCAATCTCTTCCATAGTCTTGCCGATAAGTTCTCTTGTGTTGACTGCTGAATTAGAGCTGTCCGTTGCAAGCTTGCCGATTTCATCTGCGACAACCGCAAATCCCTTACCTGCTTCGCCTGCCCTTGCCGCCTCAATTGATGCATTAAGAGCAAGAAGGCTTGTCTGTGATGCAATATCCTCGATAGTTGCCGTGATATTCTCAATTTCTTTTGAAATAGCTGTGATATTCGCCATCTCTTCTGTGAGCTCCTGCATTCTTACCTGCTCACTCTTAGCATCCCTTGCGGCTTTCTCAATGCTTTCATATGCTTCCTGAGTCTTCTTCGCACTTGTCTCTGCAAGGTTTGCTACTGTCTCAACAGTTGCAGTAAGCTCCTCAATCGAGCTTGCCTGGTCTGTTGTGCCTGTTGAGAGTTCAACCGCCGCACTGGAAATATCTGCTGCACCTGCTTCAACAAGTCCTGATGTATTCTGGATGTTAGTAAGTGTTATATTGAAATTCTTAAGTATATATACAAAAGATTCCTTAATACTTGCAAAATCTCCTCTGAAATCTGTAATATTCTCACTTGGCTTTGTGAGATCGCCCTTTGCTATCTCTCTTAATGTAGCAGAAATCTCATCAACATAAGAATGAAGTACATTCATTGTTCCTCTGAGGGCCTCGGCAAGCTCACCAAGCTCATCTTCTGACTCATATGTAATATTATCTGCTGCTCCAAGGTCGCCGTTATACATGTGTGCGGCAGCATCATCAAGCTCTTTGATTGGTGCCGTAAGCATATCTGTTATAATTCCTGTAAGCATGACAGAAGCAGCGACCGCAATAATGAGAAGTACCACTCCGATTCCAATAAGCACATAGCTTGATATCATGCTTGACTTATAATATGACTGTCCGCTTGCATTAATGATGCTCTCAAGCTCAAGCGACAATTCCTTAATGTCATTTACGACCGGCTTGTATGTATTCTTATTGTATGTATAAGCATTATTAAGATCCTTATTCTTAAGGAGTGTCATAAGCTGTGGTCTTATCTTCTCTCCTTCATTAATCTTGCTTTTTAGTCTTTCAAGGACATCCTTTCCTTCGCTGTTATCTATTGTTTCATCAAGTGACTGGACAGCATCCGTGACAAGCTTTACATCCGCTTCCATATTACTTGAAAATCCATTATAATCAGAACCTGCGCCAGCATTACCCGCAATAATATAGCTGTTTATCTCACTCTGAAGATCTGTCAGTCCATACTTAATGTCAGCGATATCACTTACATTAGTCATTGGCCCAACAAATATTTTTTTAACTTTTCCGGCTATCACGGTCATTCCGACAAGAAGTACCACAGCAATAATTACAGATAATACGACAATTATTCCGTGTGATGTTTTGAGTTTACTGTTAATCGACTTGTTTTTCAGCTTTTCTGTAAGCTTTTCTTTTAATCTGTTCATTGATTGTCCTTCCTTAATAGTCTATATTTCACAATTTAACTATTATATAGTTCTCAGGTACTATTGTCAATATTTCCTACACCTGATTTTAATTACCTGATTTTAATTATATATAAATTAATATAAGGGCATCAGAAGATGACACATTCTCCCGATACCCTTATTAGCAGTAAAATCAAATCGTATTCAAATCGTGAACGAACTATTCTATTAATCAGCTGTTATCTGATAATTAGCAGACGCCCTGAGCTACCATAGCGTTAACAACCTTCTCAAATCCGGCAATGTTAGCACCTGCAACATAATCGCCTTCCTTGCCATACTTCTTAGAAGCATCGTCAAGGTTGTGGAAGATGTTAACCATGATATTCTTGAGCTTAGAATCAACTTCCTCGAATGTCCAGCTGAGTCTCTCGCTGTTCTGGCTCATCTCAAGAGCTGATGTAGCAACACCACCTGCGTTAGAAGCCTTACCAGGAGCAAAGAGAACACCGTTCTCCTGAAGGTACTTTGTAGCCTCAAGAGTTGTAGGCATGTTAGCACCCTCTGCTACTGCGATAACACCGTTAGCAACAAGTGCCTTAGCATCGTCAATCAGAAGCTCGTTCTGTGTAGCACATGGAAGAGCAACATCACACTTAATTGTCCATACGCCTCTTCCCTCATGGTACTGAGCGCTTGGTCTCTTAGCAGCATACTCTGTAAGTCTTGCTCTCTTAACTTCCTTAACTTCCTTAAGAAGTGCAACATCGATTCCTTCCGGATCATAGATCCAGCCTGTTGAATCTGAACATGTAACAACCTTAGCGCCGAGCTGCTGAGCCTTCTGGATAGCATAGATAGCAACATTACCTGCACCTGATACACAGATTGTCTTGCCTGCTATATCCTGTCCGTTAGACTTGAGCATCTCCTCTGTGAAGTAAAGAAGACCATAACCTGTAGCCTCTGTTCTTGCAAGAGAACCACCATATGTAAGACCCTTACCTGTAAGAACGCCTTCATATGTTCCGCGGATTCTCTTATACTGTCCGAAGAGGTAACCGATCTCACGTCCGCCTACACCGATATCACCTGCAGGAACATCCATATCTGCACCGATGTACTTGTAAAGCTCTGTCATGAAGCTCTGGCAGAATGCCATAATCTCTCTGTCTGACTTGCCCTTAGGATCGAAGTCAGAACCACCCTTGCCACCGCCGATTGGAAGGCTTGTAAGTGAGTTCTTGAAAACCTGCTCGAATCCAAGGAACTTTATAATACTTAAGTTAACTGATGGGTGAAGTCTGAGACCTCCCTTGTATGGTCCAATAGCGTTATTGAACTGTACTCTGAATCCTCTGTTTACCTGAACCTGTCCGTTATCATCTACCCAAGGTACACGGAACATAATCTGTCTGTCCGGCTCTGTAATTCTCTCAAGAACAGCTTCCTTTCTGTAAAGCTCCTCATTAGCTTCTACTACAGGTCTTAATGACTCAAGAACCTCTGTAACTGCCTGAAGGAATTCTGGCTGTCCCTCATTCTTCTTAGATACTTTCTCTAATACTTCATCAACGTATCCCATCTTTAAGTAATCTCCTTTTCCTTAAAAATTAAGTGCAATCCGTAACCTTCAATTGCCTTATGAAGATATTATATTCAATATTCCTAATTTTTTCAAGTTTTTTCTTTCGTTTTGGTATATAAAATCAAGTAAAAAGCGTTTTTTCTTAATAAATTTAACATTCATCTATCCAAATATAATTAAAATAATTAATTATCCGATATATAAAATAGAAGAATTAAAAGTTTTGACAAAAAATGCACAAGGATGTGCATATGTTTATCATCATATTTCAAGGAGGAAATACTATGGCAGACATGAATATATTCTCAAGCCGCCCTATAGAGCGGATATCAGATGTAGCAACCGTAAGGCCGGCAGGCGGTGACAAAAAGCATGGCGGCAATCCGGGTACTTTTGAGCAGATGCTGGACAGCCATAAGAATAATGGCGGCAAAGCCCGCAAAGACAGCAATAATTCAGCCGGACCGCACATTTCCGGCTCTTCCGGCTCAACAGGGGGAGACTCCGGCAGGTCCATGAATTACGGTTTTATCGATTATTACAACGGCAAAGCCCAGTCAGCTTACTTCTGCATGACAGAATCACTTATGGACAACAAAGCTTAAATCTGTGCTGTATTGCATAGATATTCATTATTCATGAATGATTTTGCATGCAAAAAAATCCGGTCACTTTAAATTATAAGGTTCAGTGCATTTTACTTAATTTTATTAAGAAATGCGTTTTTCGCCTTAATTTTTAAAGTGACCGGATTATTTTATTATATTATTAATTCAATCCGTCAATTATCTCGCCTGTGTTGTACCTGATTCAAGCGCCTTATCCTCAAGGAACTGGTCAATATCAAATACTTCTCCGTTGCGTACCTTGCTCATAAGCTCAATAGCAGTATTAACAGTTGAATAATCAGGCTCAATTACAGACATACCTACAATACCGAATAACTGTCCTGTCTTAGTTGCGCCTGTACCTGATACGCTGTAAGACATTATATTCCAGCCTGTCGGATCGTTAATCTGTGCCTTAACAAGGTTAGATATTGCACTGTCAGGCATGTTAGTCGCAATAAGTCCGGATACTGCATCAAGGACCTTATTGTACTGTGTAAGGATTGCAGTTGATGTAGCCTTGTCAATCATACCCTCGATAGCTGCCATCTGGTTACGTCCACGCTGGTTATCACCGTCTGAGAATGCCTGACGCTCTCTGCAGAATGCAAGAGCCTTCTCGCCATCACACTCATTAGGTCCAACCACAAAGTTGTAAGCTACAGGAGCTGCATCATCACCGTTAGTAAACTTAACATCAGAATTAATCGTGATTCCGCCAAGGGCATCAATAACGCCTACAGCACCGGTAAAGTTAACCTTAACATAGTAATCAACATCAACTCCGTACAGACTCTCAAGTGTGCTGATTGATGAATCGACACCATAGTTACCGGCATGCGTAAGCTTCTCGTAACCTGTTACTGCCTTGCCATTGGAATCTGTTGACAGTGTATCAACAGGGACCCAGTAATCACGAGGTGTAGAGACCATCAATACCTGTCTTGTCTTAGGATTAAATGTTGCTATAATATTAACGTCGCTTCGTCCGTTGGCTGATATAGCACCATAATCATCATTACCTGATACATAGATTGTGAATGACTCTGTTGCCGTGTTCTTATTAACAACATTCTCCTTTATCTGTGTTGTATATGTCTTAGTATAGATAACTTTTGTCTTTTCTTCAAAATCAGTGAACTGCTCTTCAAGCATCGCTCTGTTGGACTCGTTAAATACAATTACCTTTACTTCATTATTATAAAGTGCATTAATAATATTAGTCCAGTTATCATAAGTACGTGTCTTTACATTAGTTCCAAGTGTTGTATTAACTTCCTGGATAAGGCTCTCTGCCATGTCTTTGTTATTAATCTTGTTGTATCCGAATGTATAATTCTTAGTTGCTTCAACACCTGTTGCCGGATCGGTTGCAAGAACAACAAGTGAGAATGTATCCGTCTTGGTTGTTACACCCGCTATATTACTGATTACACTGTTAGCCTTGCCTATATACGAAGAACCAACAAACATCACTACCGCAAGCAGTACCGCAAGCACTTTGCCGACCCAGTGTGCCTTGGTAAACTGGGAAAGTACGTTATATACTGTTATAAGGAGCAGAATGCCTATAAGCATCGCCATATACTTAGCAGGAATCATATTAAGCTTGAATAATGCTGCAAGGAATATGATAAGTGCTATAACTTCAATTCCAATCAGTGCAAATCCTACTGATCTGGCAATCAGCTGCTTCTTCTTACGGCGTTCGCGCTTTGTAAGAGAATCTGAGCTGGAGAACATAATCTCCATATTGGACTTCTTACTCTCATGTGACGCAGCCTTTTTCTTGTTACTTGAATCTGCCATAATGTAACCTTTTCTGAATAATTCAGTACCCTTTCTTCTTTGATGTCTCGAGTATATTTTCTCCCCACTCTGAAAATATACTCGTTAATTATACCACACAGATTATTTTTTACAACAAAAACTTCTCAATAGCCCTTGCTACGCCGCAATTGTCATTAGACTCTGTTATATAACCGGCGTACTTCTTTACCTCGGGATATGCATTCTCCATAACAACCGCAAGCCCTGCATATTCAAGCATCGGAATATCATTCATACCGTCACCGCAGGCTATAAGCTCTGACCTGTCAATTCCAAGTCCTGTAAGCAGGCTGTCAAGTGATGCAGACTTGCTCACTCCCTTTGGCACAACCTCAAGGAAATAGCTCTCTGAGAAAAATGCATCAAGCCTGTCACCATACTTTGACAGCAGTGCCTCCTGAACTGGCAGAAGCTTTTCGTGTTCTCCGACAACAAGGAACTTTGACACCGGATAATCAACATATTCCTCAAGATTATCAAGCTTTAATACCGGAGCATTATTGCACTTTGCTTCCTTTATAACATACTCATCCGTATCATTCTCAGCCACTATCGAATCATCATTATAAGTAAGCGCAACAACTCCATTCTCATCAGCAAGCTCACATATATCATGTATACACTCTGCCGGAAGCATGTTCTCATACATAAGTTTCCCAGTCTTCCAGTCAATTATGCTGCCTCCGTTATATGCAAGCACATAACCGCCGCGTTCCTTAAGTTCTAGCTCATCCGCTATTGCAGCGATTCCAAGCACCGGTCTTCCTGATGCAAGTATGACCGCACATCCGCTGTCAATCGCTTTCCATATCGCTTCCTTATTCTCCTTAGGAAGCTGCTTATTGCTGTCGGTAAGAGTTCCGTCAAGATCAAGAGCTATCGCCCTGTATTTTTTCTCATTATTGATATGATTTTCCACACTTTTCTCCATTCCGCAGGCACAAAGTGCCGGAGGAATCGCGAGCCAGATGTCAGATCCGGCTCTGCGACAGATGCTATTTGTGGCGCCTGCGACACAAATAGCTGTGTAAAAAATCAGCTATCAAGCTAATTTTTTACACTAATCTCCATTCCTGTGCATATTATATACAAAATGCTTCCGTACCTGTGCAAAAATCCACAGGTACTCACAGGATTGTATCATGGACTTGAATTGCAGTCAAATAATAACCTCCGGGAATTACTATGACTATATAGCCGCTTATACCCCTTACCTTTACAATATGCTGTCCTATACGCCCGGAGTGTGCGTCAACAACATAGATAATCAATGGCTTGTCATCCATTATGAGGGTGACGGCAGTATCGATGTCAGCACCTCAGGCTATATCGAGATTCCGAAGCTTTTTACATTAACCGATACCTCAAGCATTGATGCATCAGGAATAACACAGGTGCATAACCAGCCGGTGCTTAATCTTCTCGGACGCGGTGTACTCATTGGCTTTATTGACACAGGAATTGACTATCTGAACCCGATATTCCAATATGCAAGGGGCTTAAGCAAGATTGATGCAATCTGGGACCAGACTATACAGTCCCCTGACAGCAATCCATCCGATAATCCGTACAAATACGGCACTGTCTACACCAATTCGCAGATTAATGATGCCATTGCCGCAAGTCTTGCCGGTGATGACCCTTATGCAATCGTTCCGTCAAAAGACGATAATGGTCATGGGACATTCATTGCAGGAATCGCCGCCGGAGGTGCAGACAAATCAGCAGGCTTTACCGGTGCCGCCCCTGACGCATCTATTGCCATGGTTAAGTTAAAGCCTGCCAAACAGTATCTCCGTGATTTTTTTCTTATAAATGATGAAGCAGTGGCATTTCAGGAAAATGATATCATGACAGGGATGCAGTTTCTCAAGGACACTGCTAATGCCAAAGGGAAGCCGCTTGTAATCTGTATAGGTCTTGGGAGCAGCAGCGGTCCCCACAACGGAGGTACGCCGCTTGCCGCATATGCCAATGATCTTGCCAGACAGTCAGGCATAGGTGTTGTATGCAGCATGGGCAACGAAGGAAATGCGCGCCATCATTTTTCGGGAATCAAGCCCGCGTTCGAGGATTATGCAACTGTTGAGCTGAGTGTGAGCGATAATGAAAAGGGCTTTGTTCTTGAACTGTGGGCAGACCGCCCCGAGATGTTCTCAATATCAATAGTATCTCCGACAGGGGAGCTTATCCCACGCATACCGGCAAGAAGAACCGAGCAGAGCAGCGTTATTGATTTTGTATTTGAGCAGACAAGGCTTTATATAGATTACCAGAATGTTGAATCCCTGTCCGGCAACCAGCTTATATTCATGCGGTTCATCAATCCCACCGGAGGAATCTGGAAGATTAACGTACACGGGCTGTCCGGACTGTCAGGTGAATTCGATATGTGGCTTCCGGTCACTGCATTTCTGACCGGTGACGTGCATTTTGTAAGACCCTCTCCCGACACCACACTCACACAGCCTGCCACTGCATTTTCCGTGATAAGCGCAGGTGCCTATGACCACCTCACGGGCGGCATATACATTGCCAATGGCCGCGGGCCGACATCTGACGGGCGGCTTAAGCCGGATATAGTCGCACCCGGCGTTAACGTATACGGTCCTTCCGCTGACGGCGGATATACCTATATGACCGGCACCAGCGTGGCTGCCGCCCATGTTGCGGGTGCCGTCGCTCTGATATTCGCATGGGACATACGTTCAAAGCCTGCAACCTATCTTTCCAGTACCAACCTTAAGACAACCCTTGTCCGCGGTGCAAGGCGCGCAGCAACGCGCATTTATCCGAATAACGAGTGGGGCTACGGCATACTTGACCTGTACAATTCATTTGAGCAGATGAGGCTGCAATAAAAACAGGTGCATATCCGCAAAGATATGCACCTGTTATATATTAATCACATCACACCTGCTGCCCTACACCGTTCTCATCTGTATAACCGGGCCACCCTTTTTGTTGATATAGTCACCTGTAATTATCACGCGTCCTATATTGTCGTCCTTCGGAATCTCATACATTATATCAAGCATGAATTCCTCGATTATTGAACGGAGCGCCCTTGCACCGGTCTTTTTCTCAAGTGCCTTCTCCGCAATCGCCTCAAGTGCGCTGTCATCAAACTCAAGCTCAACCTCATCAAGTGCGAGGAGCTTCTTATACTGCTTGAGTATTGCGTTCTTCGGCTCCTTAAGGATACTCACAAGCATATCCTTATCAAGCGGGTCGAGTGTAAATACAACCGGAAGTCTTCCGAGGAACTCAGGAATCATTCCGAAGTTTCTCAGATCCTCAAGTGTTACCTTGCTAAGAAGCTTATCATCGTTATCATACTTATCCTTAAGGTCTGCGATAAAGCCTATCGATGCCTGCTCGTTAAGTCTTTCCTTGATAACCTCATCAAGCTCGGGAAATGCTCCGCCGCATATAAAGAGAATATTGCGTGTGTTAACTGTCGTAAGCGGCACCATTGCATTCTTGCTTGTTGCTCCGACAGGCACTTCTATATCACTGCCCTCAAGGAGCTTAAGCATTCCCTGCTGTACTGACTCACCGCTTACATCACGGCTTCTCGTCTCCTTTTTCTTGGCTATCTTGTCAATCTCATCGATAAATATAATTCCCTGCTCAGCTCTGTCAACATCATTATCGGCAGCAGCAAGAAGCTTAGATACAACACTCTCGATATCATCACCGATATAGCCCGCTTCCGTAAGTGAAGTTGCATCGGCAATCGCCAGCGGCACGTTAAGAAGCTTTGCAAGTGTCTTTACAAGATATGTCTTACCGCTTCCCGTAGGTCCTATCATGAGCATATTGGACTTTTCAATCTCTATGTCATCCATTGTGTCCGTGGCAACACGCTTATAGTGATTATATACGGCAACAGACATTACCTTCTTGGCATAATCCTGTCCGATTACATACTCGTCAAGCTTTGCCTTAATCTCATGCGGTGCCGGTATGTCCTTAAGCTCAATAATCGGTTTGGCTTTTTCATCCTTCTTGCGCTTCTTAATTCTCTGCTTCTTAGGAACCTCCATGTCCTCCATCCCCGGCATAAACATATTCATCCCGCCGAGAGAAGGGTTGGACATCATTTTCATCAAATCATCATAGTTAGAATTACTGTTTATCATGTCAAAGGAACGCTGCATACAGTCGGAGCACACATACATGTTGCCCGGCATCGTAATCAGCTTGCCGGCTTTGCTCTCAGGTCTTCTGCACACACTGCAGACCTTTTCATACTCGTCCTTATCTTCCTTTTCACTGTCAACTATATCATTGGTGTTATTAATCTTATCTTCACTCATACCTTAAAACCTATTACCTCTCTTATGCCATTTCATCCAGATGTCTTATAGTCTTCTTCATAAAAAATATTGACATTGCAACTGAAACAAACTCAGCAATCGGAAATGCGAGCCATACAAGCTCCAGTCTGCCGCTAAGCGACAACAGCCATGCTACGGGAACAATCACAAGGAGCTGACGGCATACAGACATAATAAGACTGTGCAGTGGATTGCCTATTGCCTGGAATACTGTGCTGCATATAATTGCAACACCCGCAAATACAAAGCTGGATGCTATTATTCTGAGCGCCACGCAGCCGATTGAAAGCATTTCCTGTGAAGCATCAAATATTCCGAGAAGTCCTGACGGGAAAAGTTCAAAAAGCAGCAGTCCGAATATCATTATTGCAACCGCATATTTCATTCCGAGCTTTATTGTCTTCTTAATTCTGTCAGGCTTTCTTGCTCCGTAATTATATGAAAGTATCGGGACAAGTCCGTTATTCATACCGAAAACAGGCATGAATATAAAGCTGTTGAGCTTATAGTATACACCAAACACAGCTACTGCGGTTGATGAAAATTCTGCCAGTATCTTATTAAGGCTGAATGTCATTACCGATGTAATAGACTGCATTATTATTGAAGGAATTCCCACCTGATACACCTTTGATATTACCGTCGTATCAATTGTAAATATTCCTTTAATGCTGAGTGTAATGTCATGATTGTATACCGCATTACATACAAAGCCAAGAATTGCTGCTATTATCTGGCCTATTACAGTTGCTGCGGCTGCCCCTGTAACTCCCATTGCCGGCAGCCCCAGAAGTCCGAATATAAGAATCGGGTCAAGTATGATATTTATTATCGCTCCAATTCCCTGTGTGAACATTGTAAATATTGTTCGTCCGGTAGCCTGAAGAAGTCTCTCCGTTATTATCTGTCCGAACAATCCAAACGAGAAAAGACAGATAACCGACATGTACTCATCTCCGTATTCAATTATCTGTGCATCGCTTATCTGTGCAGCAAAATATATTCTTGATAAGAATATTCCGATTATGGCAAATACTGCGTAACTGCATATTGCAAGAAATACGCCCATATTAGCCGTATCATCAACCATTCTCTTATTCTTCTCTCCAAGACTCTTGGACAGGAGCGCATTGACACCCGTTCCTGTTCCCGCTGCAACAGCTATCATAAGATTCTGTATCGGGAATGCCATTGATACCGCCGTAAGTGCCGCTTCATTAATCTGTGCAACAAATACACTGTCTACTATATTATATAAAGCCTGCACCAGCATCGATATTACCATCGGCAGCGACATTGTTATAAGAAGTCTGTTGACAGGCATTACACCCATCTTATTCTCTTTTGACTGTATATTCTCTTCCATTACTGATAACTCTCCATTAACCTATTATAGCTGTATATTCTCCCCAAGGAAAAATACTTTATAAAAGAGCTCTATTGACTCAAGGAGCTCTCTCTTCTCATTCTGTATTCTCTTAATAAGAAGACCGCATGCAATATCATCATATAAAAGGTCTCCTTCGTCTGCCTCTGTCTCAAGCATAAGTGTTCCGTCCTCAGCGAAACGAAGCGTAAGAATTCCTCCGACTTCTTCCGTAAAAAGGACACACATTATCTTAAGTTCGTCCTTTATCTGGTCGGGAAGTGATGCAAAATCCTCGTTAAAATAATATTTCTGTTCATATGCACTTGAGGCACACAGAACCATTTTCTCATCATACATAGCCATATAATCCTCTTACCGAAACCTCTCCGGCAATTACATTCTTAATTGTTCCATCATCAAGTCTGACTATAAGCTCGCCGTTCATGTCTATACCCCGGGCAACTCCTGTCTCTTCATGCTCCGTACCATTATCACTGCTTATAAGTCTGACTTCACGTCCTGCATTAATCAGGGCAGAATTATACTGTTCAATCAATCCTTCAAGATTGGCAGTCTTAATAAATATATTATAATACTCTTCAAACCTGCGGCTCACAGATGCGATAATCCTGCTCCTCTGTATGTGAAGTCCTGTCTGCACAAGAATTGATGACGCGGTAGCTTTTATGGAATCATCAAATTCCGTAGTATTGACATTAATTCCTATACCTACGACAACATAATTCACACTGTCCGGAGTTGCACTCATTTCAGTGAGTATTCCGACTATCTTACGGCCGTTAAGGACTATATCATTCGGCCACTTTATTCCGAACTCACAGTCACAGCCTGCTGCATGAAGCTGCTCCTTAATTCCGTCCGCAACCGCAAGTGCTGCCACAAGTGTAAGCATCGATGCCCTGTCAGGTGATATGTCAGGTCTTAACACATACGTCATCCATATACCTGTACCGGCAGGTGACTCCCAGTGTCTTCCGCGTCTTCCCTTGCCGCCTGTCTGCTGTTCGGCTACAACAAGCGTTCCGTGGCACGCCATATCTTCCGCAAGCTTTCTTGCAACATTATTCGTTGAATCAACTATATTCCTGCATACAAGCTTCTTAGCCAGAGTACCTTCTCCGTTGGCACTTTCGATATTAATTGCGCTCTCAAGTTCACTCTGCGTAAGTATATCCGGATATTCCGTTATCCTGTAACCCTTGTTATTAACAGCCTCTATTACATATCCTTCTTCCTTCAGCTGGTTAATCACTTTCCAGACAGCCGTTCTTGACACACCAAGTCTGTCGCATATCTCCTGTCCGGATATATAATCATCAGTTCCACGAAGCATTGTAAGTATCTTTGTCTTCATCAGATACCTCCCACAATCTGTCCTGCTGTCAGGCGCAGTCTATCTTATTCTAAAGCATATGAATGCAAGCAGCCAGAGAAGCACAGCAGCAACCGTAAGCGCAATCCCGCCTATACGGTTGTAGCTCATGAAATTCTTTGCCGCCGCAAGTGCATTGTCTATTCCACCTGCAAGAAATATGAGCGGAAACAGAAAACTTCTGCGGTCATTCAGAAATATAAGTGCCACAAAAAGCACTACAATAACTACCGCAAGCAGAATATTAAGTGCGTCTATTACCATCTTAGACCTGCGGTACGCTCCATATGCTCCTGTGTTAGACGTAGTAAAGAAATCCATGTCTTCCTCCGTTCATGTTAATATTAATCCTGATATGCACCAAGTGTAGCAGCCATAACAGCCTTAATTGTATGCATACGGTTCTCAGCCTCATCAAACACTACTGAATACTCAGACTCAAATACCTCGTCCGTAACCTCCATCTCCGTAAGACCGAACTTTTCATATATCTCCCTGCCCACAGTAGTCTTAAGATCATGGAATGCAGGCAGGCAGTGCATGAATATAACGCTGTCAGATGCGTTCTTCACAAGCTCCATCGTAATGCGGTAAGGCGTAAGCGCCTTAATTCTCTCTGCCCATACCTCATCAGGCTCGCCCATTGATACCCACACATCAGTATAGAGGACATCTGCATCCTTAGTTGCCTTAACAGGATCCTCTTCAAATGTAAGTGTCGCACCGCTTACGGCAGCATACTCTTCACAAGCCTTAATAAGTTCCTTATCAGGCCAGTATTCCTTCGGTGCACATGCAGTAAAGTTCATTCCCATCTTAGCACATGCTATCATCCATGAATTGCCCATGTTGTATCTTGCATCACCCATATATACGAGCTTAACGCCCTTGAGTCTTCCGAGCTTCTCACGGATTGTAAGCATATCTGCAAGCATCTGTGTAGGATGATATTCATTAGTCAGTCCGTTCCATACAGGCACACCCGCATACTTTGCAAGCTCTTCAACTATCTCCTGACCGAAGCCACGATATTCAATTCCTTCAAACATGCTTCCAAGTACTCTTGCTGTATCCGCAATGCTTTCTTTTTTGCCTATCTGCGAACCCTTAGGATCAAGATATGTTGTACCCATGCCAAGATCATGTGCTGCCACTTCAAATGAACAGCGTGTTCTTGTACTTGTCTTTTCAAATATAAGAGCAACATTCTTACCTTCAAGGCACTTGTCTGTAACTCCGTCTTTCTTCATCTTCTTAAGCTTTGCAGCCAGATCTAATAAATACTCTATCTCCTCTGCACTGTAATCACGCAGTGTAAGAAAATTACGACCTTTTAAATTAACCATAACTCTGATCCTCCGTTCGCATAATAACTAAAAATTTCTTTATCTTCTTATATTATCATCATCTGCATATAATTGACAAGATGCATAACAAAAATAGTAAATATAAAAATAACCCGGAACAGACTGTTAATCTGTCCGGGCTGCTGCATAACTGCATGCATTCTGCACTATATATCCTGCATTGAATATTAATTAATAGAAGCAGTGTCCTCCGATTATTGCATAATCAGAAAGTGCTGCATAATTAATCACATCTGAACCGTTAAATGCAGTAAAATCTCCAATGTTATTCTTGCCTGACAGTGCTTCAAGCGCTGCTTCCATGCACTCATCAGTACGTGGCCCCGCTGCAAGCCTCTGTTCAAATCTCGCCGAGATACTTCCGCCTGACATCACTCCGCCAAACTGGCCTCTCGCATACACAACATCTGATACTGTATCCGGATATCTTGCACTTCTTACGCGGTTAAGTATTACATTGGCAACTGCAAGCTTACCTTCATACGGTTCCCAGCCTGCTTCCCAGTCAATGATACATGCAAGCACCCACAGATCATCATCTGATACTGCCATTGTCGGATTATAAGTAAAATCTGTTCCTGCTATCGTTCTTGCAATAATCTGCTGTCTGAGCGCTTCCTCTGCCGCCTTGCGTGCTGCTTCTTCCTCAGCTGCCTTACGTGCCGCCTCTTCTGCCGCCTGACGTGCTGCTTCCTCTGCTGCCTTCCTGGCTTCCTCTTCCTCAACAGTCATTCCGCATTCAAATCCGTAATCAATTGTGACTGCATCAGCAAGAACATATCCTGTACTCTCATCAGACTTCAGAATCTTAACATATTCTCCTATACGGCTTACCGGCACAGCACTCTCATCTGCTGTAAATGTTCCGGTTACTGCTGCATCCGGATCGTATGAAGCGTATACAACAGCCTCACTTCCGACCGGTGCTGCCGAAACCTCTGTCTCAAGCCTTGCAACGCTCTCAGCTTCATCATCAAAACAAAGCGCATCCGTAGGCACATATCCTGTAAGATTGCCGGACGTAATCTTAGTCCATCCGTTATCCTGTTCAATAACATCAGCAATATTATACTCGAAAAGCTTGCCTGCCACCTCTGAATCATCATCAGGCTCCTGCATTACCGCAAGATAATCAGTATCCGTGGCAACTGCCTTTCCCTTAAATATACTTTCTTCCTTAAGTGTCTCCTGCTTACCCTGTGCATACGCAACAATGTCAACTGCTTTTTCTTCATAAGATGCAGTTCTTTCTTCATTGTAAGTCTGCGCTGCCGCATATGCTTCGTGGGTTGTCCCGGCAGCAATGTAGTTAGGCATAACCGGCATCATTGCAATAACCATCATGGTGCCTGCCATCACCGCTACCCTGCTCTTTGATTTCATACATAACCTTTCCGCCTCAACTGTCTGTTATTAACTGCCCGCTGTCTGCACAGCAAAATAATATCACTTGTAAATAACAGTATCTTGGCTGACAGCAGTCAGGCATAGTAACCGCTGCCCTGTAACATTATTATATGAATAACCGATTACAATTATTACAAAAATGTTACATTTATTTCGAAAGTATTCTACCAAAGTTACATATTTTTGTCAACCCTTGCCATTTCTCCTCTGTCTGGCAGCCTCGAAAGTCAGCACGGATGCTGCAATTGCGGCATTCAGCGACTCAACTTTACCGGCCATCGGAATCCTTATTCTGTTGCTGCAGATATTCGTTACGGCATCCGTAAGTCCGTTGCCTTCATTGCCGATAACAAATGCACTCGCCTTAGTATAATCCGGCTCCGTATATTCAACACTTCCTTCAAGGTGCGCCGCGTACAGCTCTACTCCTTTGGACTTCATCTGTTCAAGTGTCCCGGCAAAATCATCAGCATACACAAACGGTACCCTGTAAAGTGAACCCATTGTTGAACGTATCGTCTTGGGATTATATATATCAACCGTATTCGGGCTCATAATAATTCCGTCAACACCTGCCGCCTCGCTCATTCTGATGATCGTTCCAAGATTCCCCGGATCCTGAAGGTTCTCAACAATGACATAAAGGCCGTTGTCATGTGCAATAATATCCCCGATTCCATATTCAGCCATCTTAATAACCGCAAGTATTCCCTGCGGTGTCCTGGTATCCGACATCTGTGCAAATACATTATCTGACACCGTCTCATAAGGAACCTGTATTGTTGACATATATCCGCTGTTGCATCTTGCAAATGTCTCTGATGCATATATACTGACTATTCTGTCCGCCGGTGCCTCCGAAACCATCCTGAAGCCCTCTGCGACGAACTGCCTGCTGTCTTTTCTTGCTCTTGCACGCGTCTGAAGCTGTATGACATTCTTCACACGTGCATTGCCTGTACTGGTAATCATGCGTTTTTCTCCATTCCGTAAACAAGCTTTTTAAATACTTCACCACGCTCTTCAAAATTACGGAATATTCCGTAACTTGCTGCTGCCGGTGACATAACACAGCTTCTTCCTGCTCCTGTAATATCTGCCGCAAGACTGACTGCATCTTCAAGATGCTGAACATAATGTATTCTCTCAGGCGATTCAAATTCACCTTTCATTAATTCTATCTCCTCAAGAATACGTTTGCCTGATGCTTCCATAAGGATTATATTCTTAATATCAGAATGTGCCAGATATTGTTCCAGCTCTTTATAGCTTATGCCTCTGTCCATACCGCCTATAAGAACTGTGTCGGCATCCTTAAGTGTATTCAGTGCCTGTATTGTAGTCTCATCAATCGTAGATATTGAATCATCGTACCACTTTATGCCATTTATTGTCCCAACATACTGCAGTCTGTGTGGGAGGGGTTCATAGCTTAAAAGTGCTCTTGTAAACTGTTCGTCAGTAACACCGCAGTCTCTGCATGCAGCATACACAAATGCAATATCAAAATAATTATGCTCTCCGATAAGCTTTATATCACCGACCGGTATTCTGTATTCGCATTTGCCGTTATCCTCATCTTTATAATATATCGTGCCGCCTGACAGGCTGTAGTCCGCTCCGCTACAGGCACCGCATCTGAATGTATACACATCTGCAGGCAATGTCTCATGTGGCCTGAGGCTATCCAGGCAATACAGCTTATCCCCTGCTTTCTGATGTCTGTATATATTCTCCTTGGCAGCTGTATACTTTGCCATAGTGCCGTAATGGTCAAGATGTTCTTCATGCAGATTAAGATATATTGCCATGTGTGGCGATACATCCATATATTCGAGCTGGTGGCATGAAAGTTCCAGAACCGCCGTTGTCGTGTCATTCATTCCGTCAGCTATCTCAAACACCGGAATTCCTATATTCCCTGCAAGCAGCACATCCTTTCCCGACGACTTAAGAACATGGTACAGAAGCGTTGTGGTTGTGCTCTTTCCCTTAGTTCCCGTAATTCCTATTATCCTGTCACGGAAGCATTCAAAGAACACTTCCATCTGGGAAACTATATTACATGTGTAATCATTAATCTCTCTATCAAGCACAATGCCCGGGCTCTTGAATACAACATCAAAGTCATTAAGACATCCAAGATACTCTTCTCCCGTTATCGCTGTTACTCCTTCGGGAAGTCCGTCCTTCACAGGCTTTGCATCAGCAACAGCAATTACTGCCGCACCTCCGGCCTCAATTACCACAGGCAGAGTAGACCTTCCCTCACGTCCATATCCAAGTATGAGAACCTTCTTATTATTAACAAGTCCATGTATAAATTCAGTTAAATGCTTTATCAATGTCTTGGCGCCCTCTCTCCCAATTTTTCATTAAGTGTCTTATTCAATGCCTCCTCAAAATCCTTCGGAAGCAGATTCTGGGTATCATAGTATCTGAAATAATCCTCACATACAGGCAGATTCTTTTCATAAAGTCCGGTACCGCAATAATATCCAAACAGATACGGAAGCTTCTTTCCTGCCTCTTTCATGCTTCTTATTGTAAGCGTTATCGCCGCATTAACCTCATTAACGCTTCCTACACATTCAAACGGCTTCTCGCTTGCGATTCCCACAAGCTTGTCAAAGCATTCCTGCATTGTCTCATCTTCTGCCATATCAGTTCCGAATATCTTACAAAGCTTCTCCTGCTCAATAAACGGTGACAGAATAAGCCACACAAACATGCACTTAGGACAGTGACCGCACCATATATCCTTCTTGCTTCCTACATTGCAGCTTCTGAATATGGAATGGAAATCCGTACATGCAGCAAAATCAGCCGCAATCTGGAATTCACTCAGAGGTCTTAAAAGGCTGAAATAACAGGTATTGCTCTTAAGATATACTGCCTCATATTCATGAAAATCACGTTCAAATTCAAAGCTCTTGGAATACTGGTGATTAACGGTACTTCCCGGCACTGTGCTCTCATTGGCACTGGACTCATTTGACAGTGCAATATACGTTATATCATTCATATATGCAGCAATAACTGCCGAGAATGCCACAATCGCAGAGAACGGTGTATGTCCGTTAAGGAATCCCTTCTTGTTGAGTTCAAGCATATTACTGTCGAGAGTCCTGTGTGCTACAATCACATTGCTGTCATCCATGCTCATTCCTGCGGTCTCAACTGTCTTTATCGTTGCACCTCTCGGATTAATTATATAAGGATGAATCTGACTCTTATATCCTTTAAGCACATCAAGCGATACTACGGAATCCTTGCCGCCGCCAACCGGTACCATACAGTGTGCCCCGTCTGCAAGTGACTTTATCCTGCTGTTTCTTAACGCCATTGCAGCTTCAACATCAGCCTCACACTGAAGTGACAATGCATTCTCACATATTCCGTTCTCAGGAACTATCTCCATAAAATCATCAATATTCTCTTCTATTCCGTTAGTATAGTAGAATTCTCCAAGTCCGTTAAAATACAACGACTTCCACCACGCTATCTGGTCTTCTCCAAGCGAAGCATTCTTTATTATTACCTTTGGAGGGCATGCTATCTTCCAATAGCTTACAAGCTCCACCATTCCAAGTGAGAATATAAGCCTTGCAAATGTCTCATCATTGGAATAATCACACTGCCTGTCCCCTGCCGGGAATCTCCACTGTGGTGCAAACTGTGCCAGATTGTCTATAGCAAAGTGATAAGTAATCTCCACTTCCTTATCATTCTGCTTAATGTCATATCCTTCATAAGTAAATGTCGGATACTTGGCTCTTAATTCTTTATATGAACTCATGTTAAGAATCCTTTCTTTCCATCTATTCTATCTATTCTATCTATTCTATGTTATCTATCCTATAATATGAAAAGAGCCGTCCGGATATGTCCAGACGGACTCTGCATAATGTCCAGCTGTTATTAATTACTTTGATATCATAAGACTTACCATGAATTCGTAGTCATCGATATCCTTTGTCATTGCAAGTGCTTCGTCAATGTCATAGTCTACAAACTGTCCGTTCTTATATGCAACAACGCGGTTACTCTTGCCTTCACACAGAAGATCAACTGCCTTGGCACCCATCACTGATGCATACACTCTGTCCTTACATGTAGGACTTCCGCCTCGCTGCATGTAGCCTAAGATTGTTGCTCTTGTCTCAATTCCGGTAGCAGCCTCTATTCTTCTTGCCATTCCCGTAGAATGTCCAATGCCCTCGGCATTAATGATAAGATGATGCTTCTTGCCCTTCTTACGTCCCTCTATAATGTGGTTAATAAGCTCCTGCTCATCATTATTATATCTCTCAGGAAGAAGAATATCCTCAGCGCCATTGGCAATACCGCACCACAATGCTATATATCCTGCATTACGGCCCATAACCTCTATAATACTGCAGCGCTCATGGGATGTCGAGGTATCTCTTACCTTATCAATAGCCTCCATTGCAGTATTGACCGCTGTATCAAATCCGATTGTATAATCTGTACATGCAATATCAAGGTCAATCGTTCCCGGAAGACCGATTGTGTTGATTCCCTGCGCAGCAAGCTTCTGGGCGCCTCTGAAGGAACCGTCACCACCTATTACAACTATTCCGTCAATGCCATGTCTGCGGCATGTATCGGCAGCTTTTTCCTGACCTTCCTGTGTCATGAATTCCATGCTTCGTGCAGTATAAAGAATAGTACCGCCGCGCTGGATTATATCTGACACACTGTGTCTGTCCATATCTATTATCTCATCACTTATAAGTCCGTTATATCCCTTAAGAATGCCTTTGACCTTAAGACCCTTGGCCAAGGCCGTTCTAACTACTGCACGTATAGCAGGATTCATACCGGGTGCATCACCACCACTTGTCAAAACTCCTATTGTCTTAATCTCTTTTGCCATATTAATCTCCATTTCTGCCTGTCTTTTACAGACATCCAAGCTTATGCACATTTTATCATAATTTATTTAATTTTAATCCAATAATATAACATTTTCAATGGCTTTTTAGAAATTTACCGCACGTTTGCACAAGCCTGCATTAAAGCAGACAGTATATCCGCTCTGACGCAGGCTTCAATGTGGGCTATAAAGAGCCGGGCTATAACGTAACCTTAACATTATCCTCTCCAAATTCAGCCATAAGCGCTTTCTTCAGTTCATCGTCTATGCAGACATTACAGCTCATCGGCAGCTTTTTCATCTGTTTTTCCTTACGGCAGTATACAACTATTCCGTCATGGCCGTCCGATGTTCTTATTATATCATACAGCCTCTGTTCCTTCTGCCTGAACTGCCCCATATCCTCGAACTGTATCCAGCATTTTCTCGGTACCTCATCAAACGTGATGACCCTGTTCAGAATAACTCTGCCCTTTGCATCTGCTTCAAGTGAGACCCTTCCGCTGATAAATACCTTTTCATCAACCTCAAGCTTTGCACGGTTGTCATTGTAGCTTCGTGGAAATACAATAACCTCGACAGTTCCGTACATATCCTCAACGGTAACAAACGCCATAAGCTGGTTAGTCTTGGTTGACTTCACTGTCTTATCAGTGATAATTCCACCGATTGTAACCTCATCGCCATCTCTTAATGCACCTTTATCCCTGCCGCCCTCATCAGAAGGTGAACCTACATCAACATAGTCAGGGACGTAGTCCTTAACGCCGCCTGGAGTATTCATATACTCTGACATGTCTACCCTGAGCACATTTTGTGTACGTTCTGCCATCTGTGGCTGCTGTGCATCTTCATCTTCAGGTTCAAAATCAGATGTCCTTGCCGTTGTGTATTTGTTCCACATATCAATATATTCATCAAGAGGATGTCCGCTTACATATATTCCAAGAACCTCCTTTTCAAATGCAAGAAGCTCTTTCTTACCGTATTCCGGGACATCCGGCATCTTTATCTCAAACTCCGCCTTAGTCTCTTCATCGACAAAATCAAACAGGGACATCTGCCCCGTCAGGGAGTTCTTCTCATTACGTGCCACATCGTCAACTATCTGCGAATACACAAGCATCTGCTGTCTTCTGTTGCCCTCAAAGCAGTCAAATGCTCCTGACTTTATGAAGTTCTCTATAGTTCTTTTATTGGCTTCTTTGCCCATACGCTCTATAAAGTCCCTCAGATTCTTAAACTTTCCGTTCTCACTGCGTTCATTCACAAGAGCTTCTATAACAGGTCTTCCAAGGCTCTTGATGGCAGACAGTCCATAGCGTATTGCATTGCCCGATACAGAGAATCCATACTCTCCCTCGTTGACATCCGGAGGAAGTATATCTATCCCCATCTGGCGGCATGCCATCACGTATTCTGCGACCTTGGTACTGTTATCGATAACTGATGTCATAAGCGCTGCCATGAACTGCGTAGGATAATGCGTCTTAAGAAATGCTGTCTGATATGCTACAACCGCATAACATGCCGCGTGCGACTTATTGAACGCATACTTGGCAAAATCAATCATGTTATCGTAAATGTGTCCTGCGACCTTCTCATCAATACCGTTATTGACACACCCCTTAACATTCTCTTCAGGGTTGCCGTATATAAAGTTCCTGCGCTCCTGTTCCATTACATATGCTTTTTTCTTAGACATTGCACGGCGCACAAGGTCACTTCGCCCCCATGAATATCCGGCAAGGTCACGCACAATCTGCATAACCTGCTCCTGATAGACAATACATCCGTATGTAGGCTCAAGTATAGGCTCAAGCTGCGGACAGTCATAGACTATGCTGCTGCGGTCATTCTTACCTTTTATATACTGCGGAATAAAGTCCATAGGACCCGGACGGTATAGTGATATACCGGCTATAATATCCTCCATGCTGTGTGGCTTAAGTTCTTTCATGAAAGACTTCATCCCCGAACTTTCAAGCTGGAATACACCTTCAGTTCTGCCTGTGCTAAGCATATCGAACACAGCCGCGTCATTATAATCTATCTTATCAATATCAAAATCCGGAACAACTTTTCTTACCATGTGCTCTGCGCTCTGTATTACAGTAAGCGTACGCAGTCCAAGGAAATCCATCTTAAGAAGGCCAAGTTCCTCAAGCGTTGTCATGACAAACTGTGCAACTATCGAACCGTCGGAGCCTCTTGAAAGAGGCACATACTCATCTACCGCCTTCTGGCTGATGACAACACCGGCAGCATGCATTGAGGCATGGCGGGGAAGTCCCTCAAGTCTTCTTGACTTATCTATAAGGTCATGTACTGTCTCATCACTGTTGTATAGCGCCTTAAGCTCAGGATTCATCTCTATCGCCTTATCTATTGTGATTCCAAGCTCTCTCGGTATCATCTTTGATACCGAATCGCGCAGTGCATAAGGCAGATCAAGTACGCGGCCCACATCCTTAATGACCGCTCTGGCTGCCATCGTTCCAAATGTTACAATCTGGCATACTCTGTCCTTGCCGTATTTTCTTACGACATAATCAATTACCTCCTGTCTTCTCTCAAAGCAGAAGTCAACGTCAATATCAGGCATTGAAACTCGTTCCGGGTTAAGGAATCTTTCAAAGATAAGACTGTACTTTATCGGGTCAATATCCGTTATCTCAAGGCAGTATGCAACAACACTTCCCGCTGCCGACCCCCTCCCCGGTCCGACACTTATATCGTTGCTCTTGGCATAATTGATAAAGTCCCATACAATCAGGAAATAATCAACATATCCCATCTCATTTATTACAGAAAGTTCGTAGTCAAGGCGTTTTCTTACATCCTCAGGCGCATCGGGGTATCTTTTCCCAAATCCCCTGTCACACAGCCATCTCAGATACTCTGAGGATGAAGCATAGACTGCCGGTGTATCGTACTTAGGGAGCTTCTGTACACCGAATTCTATCTCAACATTACATCTTGCCGCAATCTTAGCAGTATTATCAAGTGCCTGCGGTGCATAAGCAAACAGTTCCCTCATCTCCTGCTCAGACTTGAGATAATACTGCCCGCCTTCATACTTCATTCTGTCAGTATCAGTAATCTTCTTGGATGTCTGTATACACAGCAGGATATCATGTGCTGAAGCATCATCCGCAAATGTATAATGCACATCATTAGTTGCAACAAGGTCTATACCGAGTTCCCTGCTCATTCTCATAAGCTGCTGGTTGACAAGCCTCTGCTCAGGTATTCCATGATCCTGTAATTCAAGAAAATAATTGCCTTTGCCAAATATCTCCTGATACCTCAGTGCCGCCTTAACGCCCTCTTCATACATATTACGAGCAAGATATCTCTGCACTTCACCGGCAAGGCAGGCGCTCAATGCAATTACGCCCTCATGATATTCGCTAAGGACTTCATAATCCACACGCGGCTTATAGTAAAAACCTTCAACAAAACCTTTGGACACTATCTTCATAAGATTATGATATCCCGTATCATTCTCAGCAAGAAGTACAAGATGATAATATCTGTCATCTCCCGCTCCTGCCTCTTTGTCGAATCTCGACCCCGGTGCAACATATACCTCGCATCCGATAATAGGTTTAATTCCTTCCTTCAGGGCTGCCCTGTAAAAATCGATCACGCCATACATGACACCATGATCTGTAATAGCGAGGCTGTCCATGCCCAGCTTCTTAGCCTGCGCCACAATCTCATTAATCTTACTCAGGCCGTCAAGCAGACTGTATTCCGTATGCACATGAAGGTGTGTAAATGCCATTCTTATCTCCATTCCAATCCGCCTTTATGCGGACATTCCATAATCCTATAATTCTATAACTTATATAGCTTACTCATAGCTTAATTGCTTTTTAACCGCTGTTGTCTATTATAGCATAAAATATAGCAGCATAAAACAAAAACTCCGGCATACAGACTTATTAATCTGCATGCCGGAGCTGTATAATCTGTCTTACTTAGCTGAAAGGAAATCTGATATTCTGTCTATTGCCCCCTGTTCATCACTTCCATCTGCAGTTACTGCAATCTCTGCCCCGGGAGTGATTCCAAGTGTCATCATACCCATTATGCTCTTGGCGTTGAACTGTCTCTCGCCATACTTCACATGAATGCTGCTGTCAAACTGACTTGCTATCTGTACAAGCATTGCCGTAGTACTTGCATCTGCTACTGATGCAGGATCAACTGTAATATTCTTAGTTATCATTAGATGTCTCCTCCACTTAATTCTGCCGCAATCTCTCCTATCTTGCGGAGTCTGTGATTAACCCCTGACTTTCCTACCGGTGGGTCTAATATCTCACCCAGATCCTTAAGATTCATATCCGGATTCTCCAGACGCGCTATCGCAACAGCTCTGAGCCCCGGTGCCAGATATTCAAGTCCTACGGTATCCCTGATACGTTCAATATCCTCTATCTGCCTTACTGCAGCTGATACCGTCTTATTAAGATTCGCTGTTTCACAGTTCACCTGCCTGTTAACACTGTTGCGCATCTCCTTCACAATACGGACATTCTCAAAGTTCATAAGAGCAACGCCTGCTTCCATGACGTTGAGCAGATCTGAAATCTGTGTACCTTCCTTTACATACACGACATAATACTTCTTACGCTGTATAACCTTAGCCTCAGCGCCGAACGTATTCATGACATCCCTGATCTGGCAGGCCTGTGATGGTGTGTCGCACACAATCTCAAGATGATAAAACTTATTCGGATCACTTATTGAACCTGACGCAAGAAATGCTCCTCTTATAAAAGCTCTCTTGCAGCATGTCATCTGAATAAGCATCGGATTGACAAGCCACTTCGCATTGGCCACCCTTCCATCCTCATACACCTTAAGTGTCTGAAGGATTCTTATAACCTGCTCACTGTCGTCAATCTTTATCTCGTATACATTGCCTCTTTTAATCTCGTCAATGTTAACAGGATTACAAGCATTTATATTAAATGTTTTTCGCAATAATGTAAAGCACTTTCTTGCAACTATTTCATTTTCGGTTGATATAACAAGCGTAACGCTTCCATCACCGGCTGATGATATTCTCCCGCAAAGGCCGGCAATCGCCGCGAATTCCGCAATCTGGCAATGTCTCGCCGTACCTGTATGTCTCGAAAGTTCCTCTTTTACTTCTGATGAAAATGACATTAGCTTCTCTTCCTGTCCTTATCTATATCGCGGTGTTCTGTCTTAATACCATACTCCATTCCGCTCAGTCTCTCTGATATTGCGTTAGCAAGCGTTACTGACCTGTGTTTGCCTCCGGTGCAGCCTATAGCTATAACAAGGCTGTTCTTGCCCTCAAGCACATAATTAGGTATCAGAAAACGCAGCATGTCTTCAAGCTTATCAAGGAACTCAGATGCCGTATCAAACTGCATGACATAATCCTGTATCTCCTTATCATTACCTGTGAGATTACGTAACCCCTCCACATAATATGGATTAGGAAGAAATCTTACGTCAAATACAAGATCAGCATCCGCCGGTATGCCGTATTTGAAGCCGAATGAAAGCACCGTAATATACAGATTGCTGAACTTTCCGTCACCGACAAATATCTTCTCTATCTCCTGCTTCAGCTCTCTTGTAAGGAGCTGGCTCGTATCAATTATATAATCCGCCTTATCCTTAAGGAAGCGCAGTTTTTCTCTCTCCAGCCTGATTCCGTGGTCTATTCTGCCGCCATTGGCAAGCGGATGTGCCCTTCTTGTCTCCTTATATCTCTTAACAAGTACATCGTCATTGGCATCAAGAAATAGTATTCTGTAATCATATCTCCTCCGGCCCATCTCTTCGAGTACGTCTGAAAACTCATCTAATGCATCTCCGCTTCTTATATCCACACCAAGTGCGATATTCTCTCTTGACGATTCCTTTGATGAAGCCAGCTCAGCAAACTTGATAACAAGCGAAATCGGCATATTGTCACAGCAGTAATAACCTGCATCCTCAAGAACCTTCAGCGCCGTAGATTTACCTGCACCGGACATTCCGGTCACAATTACCATTCTCATACTGAATCTCCTATCTAAATCTGTCCGATAACCTTAACTTCAAGTTCCAGACGCACCCCATACATATCATATACTTTATCCCTGACAGCATCTGTAAGGGCAATAAAATCCGCTGCCGTTGCGTCTTTTACATTAATCACAAATCCGGCATGTTTGTCAGAAACCATCGCCCCTCCGATACGGTATCCTTTTAATCCTGCATCTGAGATAAGTTTGCCGGCATAATATCCTTCCGGTCTCTTAAATGTACTTCCTGCGCTTGGATACTCAAGCGGCTGCTTATCCTTTCTTAATCCGGCAAGTTCCTTCATCCTCTGCTTTATCTGCTCCCTGTCGCCTCTGCGCAGCTTAAACCACGCTCCGAGTACAACATAACCTTCCGAAGCAATTATACTTGTTCTGTATCCCAGCTTCAGCTCATCCTTTGTCAGCGTTATTATCCTGCCATCCTTAGCCAGCACCTCTGCAGCAACTATTACATCCTTAATCTCTCCGCCGTAAGCTCCCGCATTCATCACTACCGCGCCGCCTACCGTCCCCGGTATTCCCGCCGCGAATTCAAATCCTGTATAAGCCCGTTCCATAAGACTGTTGCCAAGCCTTGAAAGCCTTACCCCTGACTGTGCATATACTACACATTCATCTGCATCGGTGTTACAAGCCGCACCAGCCTTATCAGCCCCGTCATAGGATATCTTATCAAAATATCTGCCTGTATATATCATCATTCCACGATATCCGGCATCTGCAACAAGCAGATTACTTCCATTGCCAAGAATATAATACTCTATGCCATACTTCTTTGCACACTTAATAACGTCACGCAGTCCTTCATTGGAGTGCGGCATAACAAAATAATCCGCATTACCTCCAATTCTAAGGGTAGTATGCGTCTTCATGCTCTCATTGCACAATATATTATCCACTCCGGTTATATTGCCAATCTCTTTTACAAACTCTGAATCACAGACTATCAAAATGACTATTTCCTTTCATTATTACTGGAAGGCATTACAAGATGCGCTGCTCCATATACCCCGGCATCATTGCCGAGTTCTGCCTTCACAATCGGAGTATCCTTCATAGGATAGAATACATTTGCCCTGTAACTTGCTCTCACCTTATCAAGGAAATATTCCCCTGCTGCCGCCATCCCTCCGCCTATAACTATACATTCGGGATTAACCGCACATGCAACGCATGCTATTCCTCTGCCAAGATACTCTGCAGCCCTGTCTATTACACTCCCGGCCACAATATCTCCTGCTTTTGCCTCATCAAATACATCTTTTGCAGTAAGTGCAGCTTTATCATACTTCTGAAGCGATGATACGGCAGCACTGCTGTCCGACGCACTGTTAAGGCGTTTTAATGCTTCATGCACAATACCCGTTGCGGACGCTGCCTGTTCAAGGCACCCTTTCTTGCCGCATGTACACATTCTGTCTTCATCAGTAACAATCGGAAGGTGTCCAATCTCCGCAGCCGCTCCGTTAATGCCGCACACCGGTCTTCCATTCATTATCAGACCGCCACCGACACCCGTTCCGAGCGTAACAAAAAAGAATGATGACAGCCCCGCATAATAACCGGCATATTCACCAAGTGCAGCCACATTGGCATCATTGCCTGCAACAGTCCTTATGCCGGTCAGTCTTTCAAGTTCCGCCTTCACATTAACAACGCCCCAGCCAAGATTAACACAGCCGTTAACCGTTCCGTCATCAAGCACGGCACCCGGAACACCTATTCCGATTCCGCCGATTACAGATGCATCAGCGCCATTCTCATTCATCCATGAAGAAACAAAGTCAGCCACATCATTAAGTATGTGGCTTCCGTTGTCTTCCTTATCAGTTGCAAATTCATATGTACCGACCATGTTATCGCTCTCATCAAATACCGCAGCCTTGACCGAAGTGCCGCCAATATCTATGCCGAAATAATATCTTTTTTCATAACCGGTATCAGTCTTCATCATAATCATCATCCTCTGTCTTCATGAGGTTCTCCTGAACTCTTCTGTAAAGCTCCTTGGCAGCATTATAACCCATAACCTTAGTTCTGTGATTAACCGCTGCAGTCTCAACTATAACAGCAAGGTTACGTCCCGGACGCACAGGAAGTGTATGGCACACAACCTTATTACCGAGGTATTCTATATACTCTTCCTCAAGACCAAGTCTATCATATTCCTTCTCACGATTCCAATCTTCAAGCTTGATAACCATGTCAATCTGCTGTGTCTCTTTGACACTCTCTACACCAAACTGCGTCTTGACATCGACAATTCCTATTCCGCGAAGTTCAATAAAATACTTGGTGATTCCCGGTGCCGTACCAATAAGTGTCTCATCACTGACTTTACGTATCTCAACAGCATCATCCGTCACAAGTCTGTGTCCTCTCTTGATAAGTTCAAGAGCCGCTTCACTCTTACCTATTCCGCTCTCACCTGTTATAAGTACGCCTACGCCGTATACATCAACTAATACGCCATGAATAACAATACAAGGTGCAAGCTGCACATTCAGCCATCTGATTGTCTCTGCCATAAATGATGATGTGGCATCATGTGACTTAAGAATAGGAACACCATACTTAAGTGCTATCTCAAGCATGCACTCCTCAGGTTCAAGATCCCTGCAGAATACAACGCATGGAATGTTGCTTGAAAGAAGCTGTGTATATCTTAACTTTCTCTCATCAGCCGAAATGGAATCAAGGTATGCCTGCTCCACATAGCCTATTACCTGTATTCTCTCATTATCAAAATGATCATAAAAACCTGCAAGCTGGAGTGCCGGTCTGTTAACATCAGGCTGGTGAACCCAGATTGTACGTGTATCTATCTGCGGTGTCTTATTGACAAGCTGCATTTTTTTAATTATTTTGGATAACTTAACCTTTTCAGATGCCGCCATTATATACCTCATTCCTGCGCACTTTTCACGCTGTTTTGAATATATTATAATCTATCAGTGTTTATCTATCAACCGCCAAAGCAAAGATATTTGATTAATTATCGGATGACATGTTATGCCATCGCCACTGACGCTTAATGGAAATATCTGTAAATATTTCCGGCCACCTGCCTTGTAATCCCGTCCGCCTGCATCAGCTCTTCCACGTCTGCATTTCTTATCACGTTAATATCAAGGAAATGCTTCATAAGAGCCTTGCGCCTTGCCGGTCCTACCCCTTCAATGTCATCAAGGACTGAGCTTACCTGTGCTTTGCTTCTCAAGCTTCTGTGGTATTCAATTGCAAATCTGTGTGCTTCATCCTGTACTCTTGTTATAAGCTTGAAGCCCTCACTGTGCCTGTCTATCGGAATCTCTACATTATTATAATAAAGTCCTCTTGTTCTGTGATTGTCATCCTTAACCATACCGCATACCGGAATATCAAGTCCCAGTTCATTAAGGACATCCAGCGCAATATTAACCTGGCCGCGTCCTCCGTCCATCATGATAAGATCAGGATATACATTGAATCCTGCCAGATGTATCTTTTCCTTTGTTTCACCGCCTGCTGCCTCATCTATTACAATCTCCTGCTCGGCAAGAAGTCTGTCCTTATGTTCCTGTTCCACAAGAATTCTTCTTTCTTCCATTCCTCTTGTGAATCTTCTTGTAAGGACTTCGCGCATACTCTTATAATCATCAGGCCCCTTGACAGTCTTTATCCTGAACTTTCTGTAGTCATTATTCTTAGGTCTGCCGTCTTCAAACACAACCATTGAACCTACAGACTCTATACCGTTTGTATTGGAGATATCATATGCCTCAACACGCTTTATCGTTCCAAGGTCGAGCCAGTCAGCAATCTCCTGCATTGCACCGACCGTCTTTTTCTGTTCATTTTTGATTCTCTCATTATCCTTATCAAGAACCATCTGTGCATTTTTGAATGCAAGCTCAACCATCTTTTCCCTTGTACCCTTCTTAGGCACAAGAATTGACACCTTAAGTCCGCGCCTTGAAGTAAGCCATTCACTGATGATATCTTTTTCAGAAAGCTCATCCTGAACCATAATTATCCCCGGTATATACGGAGTTCCTCCGTAATACTGCTTCATAAACTCCTGGACAATCTCCATTCTGCTGTCACTGGCAGCTACATTCATATGAAAATGTTCTCTTCCGAGAAGTTTGCCGCCTCTGATAAAGAATACCTGAACAACAGCGTCATCACCCTGAATTGCACATGCAATTACGTCCCTGTCCTCAAAATCACTGTCTGTAATCTTCTGCTTCTGCGCTATCTGCTTTACACTGTTTATCAGGTCACGGTACTGCGCCGCGTCCTCATATTCCATCTTATCGGATGCTTCCATCATCTTATCTTTGAGCTTATTAAGAATCTCTGAGTAATTGCCGTTAAGGAAATCTATAACCTGACGCACAGACTCCTTGTATTCTTCTTCGCTTATATATCCCTGACACGGCGCACTGCACTGATTAATATGGTAATTAAGACACGGCCTGTCCTTACACATATCAGCCGGCAGCTTACGGCTGCATGTTCTTATCCTGTAGAGTCTGCACAAAAGCTCAATCGTATCCTTAACCGCCCCTGCACTCGTATATGGCCCGAAATACCTGCTCTTATCTTTTTTCATGCTTCTTGCAAATAATACTCTCGGATACTTCTCATTAACCGTCACCTTTATAAAAGGATAGGACTTGTCATCCTTAAGCATAGTGTTGTACTTCGGCCGGTGCTCCTTGATAAGGTTGCACTCAAGCACAAGTGCTTCGAGCTCCGAATCTGTAATTATATATTCAAAATGGTCTATATTAGAAACCATATGTTGTATCTTGACCGACAGATTACGGCTGCTCTGAAAATACTGTCTCACTCTGTTCTTAAGACTTACAGCCTTACCGATATATATTATTGCATCCGTCTTATCATGCATTATATAAACTCCCGGCTTAGACGGAAGTTTCTTAAGTTCCTCTTCTATGTCAAACATGCTGCCCTCCGTTCATTTGCAAAATATAAGAAACATAAGGCAGGGCATAGCCTTAACAGCTTATTCCCTGCCTTATGTTATCGTAATAGCGGTTATCAGATTTTGAAATTATCCTCTATATCAGAAAATACACTGCCATGAAGTGAGCTGTCATCGCTGCTTTCTTCCGTATCCGGCTTTGGATTCTTCACGTCATTGAATATCTCCATGAACTGCTTACCGGTTATTGTCTCTTCCTCATACAGATAATCAGCTATTCTGTCAAGCACATCCCTGTTAGCTGCAAGCAGTGACTTCGCTTCATCATAACATCTCTTAAGAAGATCCTTTACCTCCGAATCTATCTCAGCTGATGTAACATCGCTGCAGTTAAGGACAGTCCTTCCGTCAAGATATTTGTTTTCAACAGATTCAAGGCTCATAAGCCCGAATTTGTCTGACATACCATACTGCGTTATCATAGCTCTTGCGATATTGGTTGCTTTTTCAATATCATTGGATGCTCCGGTTGTAACACTGTCAAAGACAAGCTCTTCTGCTGCCCTTCCTCCGAGGCATGTAACAATCCTTGTCATAAGCTCATCCTTGGTCATGAGGTACTTTTCTTCCTCGGGTACCTGCATTACATATCCGAGTGAGCCCATCGTTCGCGGAACTATCGTAATCTTCTGGACAGGCTCAGCATGCTTCTTAAGCGCAGTAATAAGTGCATGTCCTACTTCATGATATGCAACAGTCTTCTTCTCTTCCTTGCTTAAGATTCTGTCCTTCTTCTCTTTACCTGCAATAACAACTTCAACAGCTTCAAACAGGTCTTTCTGTGAAACATACTTTCTTCCTGCCTTAACTGCCATGATTGCAGCCTCGTTAATCATATTGGCAAGGTCTGAACCTACCGCACCTGATGTTGCAAGTGCAATTGCTTCAAGATCTACCGTATCGTCCATAAGTACGCCCTTTGAATGAACCTTAAGCGTATCTATACGGCCTTTGAGATCCGGCTTATCAACTATAATTCTTCTGTCGAATCTTCCCGGTCTTAAGAGCGCCTTATCAAGGACATCCGGTCTGTTAGTTGCCGCAAGGATAAATATACCCTTGGATGCATCAAATCCGTCCATCTCCGAGAGGAGCTGGTTAAGAGTCTGCTCACGTTCGTCATTACCGCCCATTTTTGAATCACGGCTCTTACCGATTGCATCAATCTCATCAATAAATATGATACATGGTGCCGACTGCTGTGCCTGCTTGAACAAATCTCTTACTCTTGAAGCACCGACACCAACAAACATCTCAACAAAATCCGAACCTGAGAGTGAAAAGAAAGGAACCTTCGCCTCGCCTGCAACAGCCTTCGCAAGAAGCGTCTTACCTGTTCCCGGAGGACCTACAAGCAAAGCACCCTTAGGAAGCTTGGCACCGATGTGGGAATACTTATCAGGATTATGAAGGAAGTCAACTATCTCTGTAAGTGACTCTTTGGCTTCATCCTGACCTGCCACATCACGGAATGTAACTCCTGTCTCCTTCTGGACATATACCTTGGCATTGCTCTTGCCAACGCCCATTCCCATTATGCCGCCACCGCCGCCTTTGGACATTCTTCTGTATACAAGGCCAAACAGCAGGTAGATAAACAAAAGCGGAAGTACATATGCAAGCAGAAAATCAACAACCGATGAATTAGTGCTCGGAATGTATCCACTGAATGTAACTCCACTCTCTTCAAGCTTGCTTACTATCTCATCATCATTGATATATCCTGTATAATAAGTGTACTTAACACCCATTGAATTGTTCTGTTTTGCCGGTTCAATAAGAATTCTGTCCTGCTCGAATGATACCTTTCCAATCTCTCCGTCATCAAGCATGCTTAAGAATTCGTCATATGTTATCTCTTTGTATGTGGCATTCTTTACCATGCCATTAAGCCAGCTTATACCGATAAATGTAATAAGCGCGGCTATCAAAAGAATTACCACTGTCTGATTGAATTTGGGTCCGCGGTTCCCGTCGCCTCTCGGTCCCTGACCATTGTTCTGTCTATTATCCATTATTTTTCTCTTTCTTCCATATATTATTATTTTTTTGACACTTATATCATTATATGGATTTTCCGCAATAAAATCAACTCCATATAATGTGAAATTTGTATGTAGTCATTTTCTGTTTTATTTTTTATTTTAAAAATATTGAAATACATGTGGAAATTAAAATGTTTTCGTTGTATACTATAAAAGTGTTTGTAAAGATACAATTATTATTTGATTATTAATATGAATTACTACGAAGGAGGTTAATCATGCCCGTAAAATATGTATTTGTTACAGGTGGTGTTGTTTCAGGTTTAGGAAAGGGAATTACAGCGGCTTCGCTTGGACGTCTCTTAAAGTCAAGAGGATTTTCTGTAACAATGCAGAAATTTGATCCTTATATCAATATCGATCCGGGTACAATGAATCCTATTCAGCATGGTGAAGTATTCGTAACTGACGACGGAGCTGAGACAGACCTTGATCTTGGACATTACGAGAGATTTATCGATGAAAGTCTTACTAAGAATTCCAACGTAACAACAGGCAAGATCTACTGGTCGGTTCTTTCCAAGGAGCGCCGCGGAGACTTTGGCGGGGGAACAGTTCAGGTAATTCCTCATATAACTAACGAGATTAAGAGCCGCTTCTACCGCGACTATTCAACAGATGATACCAAGATTGCAATTATCGAAGTCGGTGGAACAGTAGGTGATATCGAAAGCCAGCCTTTCCTCGAAGCTATCAGACAGTTCCAGCATGAAGTAGGCCGTGAGAATGCAATTCTCATCCACGTTACCCTTATACCTTACCTTCGTGCTTCAGGTGAGATGAAGACCAAGCCTACACAGGCAAGTGTTAAGGAACTTCAGGGTATGGGTATACAGCCTGATATCATCGTATGCCGTTCAGAACATCCGCTTGATAAGGGACTCAAGGACAAGATTGCTCTGTTCTGTAACGTTCCAAGTTCACACGTTCTTCAGAACCTTGACGTAGATATTTTATATGAAGCTCCTCTTGCAATGGAAGAAGAGCATCTTGCACAGGTTGCATGTGAATGCCTCAATCTTGAGTGTCCTGAACCGGATCTTAAGGAATGGCGTGAGATGTGCACTGCATGGAAGAATCCTAAGACAAGCGTAAGTATTGCACTTGTCGGTAAGTATACACAGCTGCACGATGCATATATAAGTGTTGTCGAGGCTCTTAAGCATGGCGGTGTTGCCAACTATGCTTCTGTTGATATCAGATGGGTTGATTCAGAGCTTCTTACTAAGGAGAATGCCGATGAGCTCCTTGGCGGAGTATCAGGAATTATCGTTCCCGGCGGATTCGGCGACAGAGGTATTGAAGGTATGGTTCTTGCAGCACAGTATGCAAGAGAGAATAAGATTCCTTACTTTGGAATCTGCCTCGGTATGCAGATTGCGCTTATAGAATTTGCACGTAATGTTCTCGGATATACAGATGCCCACAGCGTTGAACTTTCACCTGAGACAACTCATCCTGTAATTCATCTTATGCCTGATCAGGAGGGAATTGATGACATTGGCGGAACACTCCGTCTTGGTTCATATCCATGTGTTCTTAATACTGACAGCATCGCATATAAGATGTACGGCACAGAGACAATTCATGAGAGACACCGTCACCGTTACGAAGTTAACAATGACTACCGCAAGGCATTTACAGATAACGGCATAATGCTTTCAGGTATCTCACCTGACGGAAGAATCGTTGAGATGATTGAGAATGTTGACCATCCTTGGTTCATCGGTACTCAGGCACATCCTGAACTCAAGTCACGTCCTAACCGTCCACATCCTCTCTTCAAGGGCTTCATCAAGGCTGCTCTTGATTATCAGGAGAATAACTAAACTAATACACATCATAAGCTGTTCCATAAAGCTGTCGTCCATCGTCGTTCCTGCTTTGTGTAACAGCTTATTTTGAATAAGAATGGAGTATTTATGAGTTTTATAGAGGTAAGGGATATTCACAAAAGTTACCGCAGACGCGAAGTTCTTCGCGGTGCATCATTTTACGCAGAACATGGTGAGTGCATAGGCATCGTAGGTGCTAACGGATGCGGCAAATCTACTCTTCTTGGTATTCTGTCCGGCTCTTCCAAAGCTGAATCAGGCCATATTTTCTATGATAACCATGATGCAATGAAAGAACGTGGCACATTCCTGCGCTACACAGGGTTTGTACCGCAGGACAATCCTCTGTTAAGCCATCTGAGTGTCTATGATAATCTCCGCTTCTGGTACTGTGAGACAGGCCGCCGCATTGATGACGACATGGCAGGCGGAATACTCTCCCGGTTCGGTCTTGATGCATACCGCAGCTATGATGTCAGCAAGCTGTCCGGCGGCATGAAAAAGCGGCTTTCAATCGCCTGTGCCATCGCCCGTGATCCTCAGGTACTTATTCTTGACGAACCCGGTGCATCTCTTGACATCGTATGTAAGGAAGATATCAAGAATTATCTCCGTTCTTACGTCAACACAGGTAATACAGTCATAATAGCAAGCCATGAAACCGGTGAACTGGAACTGTGTGACAGGATATATCTTATGGCAGGCGGCCGCCTTACCGAACTCGAATTCTTAAGGCGTTCCGTACGCAGCAGTGCAGACATTGCAGACACCCTGATCAGGTATATCCGCATTCCGGAGGTTCGTCAATGAATATACAGCTCAATAAAATACTGCTTTTCTTCTCTTTACAGATTAAAGCTGCTTTCAGAATGATTCCCGTTATACTTGCCACAACCGCCTGCTTTGCTTCAATTACAGGGCTTGCTGCATTTGCCGGCACAAAGCTTCTGTATAGCGGCAGCCACAAAGAACCACTTAACGTTGCGCTTGTGCTTCCTGAAGACAGCGACAGATACACGCGCGCAGCATTTTCATTCATAAATGAGATTGATACAGTAAAAAATCAGTGCTCCTTCACGGAAATGTCTGAGGATGACGCCTTTAATAATATGCGCGATGGTTCGGTGGATGCCATTATACTTGTTCCGGGACAATTCATAGAACATATTATGAACGGAACCAACACCCCCGCACAGGTAATCCTTCCAAAAAGCGGTTCGACATCATCTTCTCCACTGTTTCGAGAACTTGTGAACGCCGGCGTAGGTGACCTGGCAATCGCGCAGGCCGGCATATACGCTGTAGATGACTATTGCGGCAGATACGGCCTTAAGGATGAGATTGCCGCTGCCGAACTGTATCTTAATGACAAATACCTCTCGCATGCGCTTGACCGCTCTGTGTATTTCAGCAAAGAAACCATATCATCAACAGGCAGCCTGACACTTATACAGTTCTATTTCTGTACGGGTGCCGTATTGCTTATAATGCTGTCATCAATATCCTGTATCAGTCTTCTTCGCAGCGAGAACTCCTGTACACAGGCTGCAATAAAGCGTAACGGAGTACCTTACATCATTTCATCCGCATGCAGATTTTCAGCTGTCAGTGCAGCTTATCTTATTCTGATTCTTATAATTGCCGGAATTGCTATTACCGCAGCGGAATTATCACCGCAGGTACGTTACACATTACAGGACGTATTTACCGCATTCGGCCCGTCATCCGTGCTTATGCTGGCATTTGCATTACCTGCTATATTCTCATTATCGCAGATGCTGCTTTCGCTGTCAGATAACACAGGTGCCGGTATAATACTTTTATTTATAATGACTGTGCTGATGGTATTTCTTGCAGGAGGATTGGTTCCAAAGGCTTTCCTGCCTTCAGTTCTCCAAAAATCGGCTGTATTGGTGCCTGCAACTTATATTATAGGTGCATTCAGAGGCGTTCTGTGCAATAATATTGACTTAAGCTGCATAACCGGATGTCTGGCAGTCTGCATTCTGTCAGCATGCATAACAACACTTGCGCACAAACTTGATATGCCTTGAAAATGGGCAGGAATGGGGATTACTATGAGAGCATATTTTATAAGATTTTTTCTTCTTCTTAAAAGACAGCTTAATTACAGGCTTATGACCATATTTTTAATTGCCATGCCTGTCTGTGTATACATAATCTCTTCGGTTCCACAGCTTAACGAAAGCGAACCTGTGCGAATCGGTATGCTTGCAGCCGGCAATGACATTCTTGCACAGAAGACCATGCAGCGTCTTATTGAGTCTTCCGACAGCACAACAATGGAATATTATGAGGCATCATCTGCCGACGAGCTTAATAATGATATTATAAGCGGCAGAACAGACTGCGGATACATCTTTCCCGACAATCTCTCAGCATGCATATCAGGCGGTAAATATTCCGGTTGTATAAAGCTTGTAAGCTCTCCTTCATCCATGATGGCATCACTGTCCAGCGAAATGGTATTTCACTCAATGTTCGGCATATTCGGTCAATCAATTGCAGCCGACTATGCCTCGTCACTGGCCGGCACTGACAGCACCGCCTCACATATTGCAAAAGATTATGTAAATGAACGCTTTGACTACTATCTTAATGGCCCTGCCACATTTCATGTGGAATTCAGGCTTCTTGATGTCTCCGGTAAAACCCAGTCCGGCACATATGGCACATCAGTCCCACATTCTGCTGAATATCAGGCAGATACACAGCTTTTTCCGCTTCGCGGCATACTCGCAATACTTATCACAATAGCTGCAATGTTTGGATGTTCGCAATATATCACAGATAAAGAAAGCGGTGTATTCTTAGCCATGCAGGGACGAATGACCATCCTCGGACGACTTGTATACACCGCTATCCCGACAATACTGTTCGCATTGTCGTCTCTGTTATCATTAATGCTGTCCGGCTCACATTCCGGATTATCAGAAGAACTGTCTTCGATAACTGTATTTGCGGCTATATGCATATTATTTGCCTTCGCATTATCGCTATGCATACGCAAAAGCCGCATCATGATGAGTATTATCCCTCTGTATGCTATCCTGTGCCTTGTATGCTGCCCTGTTTTCATCGACCTGGGCTCATACCTTCCGCCTGTCAGTGTTCTTCAGAAATTACTCATTCCTTATTATTACATCAGTGTGCTATAGAATGCCTTAAGTTCTGCAAGATCTGCTCCGCTGTAATCTTCCACTGTTCCAGCATCTGCATTGGCAGCAAGTGATGAATCTATAGGAAGCTTAGCAATATTGCTTATTCCGTACTGTGCCGCAATCTCTTCTATGTGGCTCTTACCGAATATCTCATGGCGGCTCTTGCAGTCAGGGCATTCAAAATATGACATATTCTCTACTATTCCAAGTATAGGGACATTCATTGTTGAAGCCATATTAACCGCCTTCTCCACTATCATGCCGACGAGTTCCTGAGGAGTTGTGACTATTACAATTCCATCCACAGGTATTGACTGGAATACCGTAAGCGGCACATCTCCTGTTCCCGGAGGCATATCCACAAGCATAACATCGACATCATTCCACATAACATCTGTCCAGAACTGCTCAACACATCCTGCTATTACAGGTCCTCTCCATATTACCGGATCCGTCTCATTGGCAAGCAGGAGATTGGTCGACATAATCTGTATTCCTGTCTTAGAACTAACCGGCATAAGTACAACTCCATCACTTGATGCCTTACTCTTAATTCCAAACGCTCTTGGAATTGAAGGGCCTGTTATATCTGCATCAAGTATTGCCGTACGTGCTCCTGACTGCTGTGCCGCAACGGCAAGCAGTGATGTTATCATTGACTTACCGACTCCGCCTTTACCGCTGACAACTCCTATTACTTTCTTAACGCTGCTGCCCTCATGAAGGCTCTTACGAAAATCCGTTTTCTCGCTGCAATTCTCACTACAGTTTCCACAGTTATGACTGCATGCTTCACTCATTGTAATACCTCGCTTATATATATTCAGACTTACGTTGGTGTCAAAGACCTCATAAAAAGTGGACTTTCGGCACCGCCCCGATACCTGCGAATTACTCACACAATTCTGCAGACATCACATCATACTATAGCATTATAGCATATTTTTCTCAAAAAGACAGTTCTAATAAAAATCATAGTATCATGCAGAAGTCAGGCTGTTCATAAAAAGCGAACGACCATCATACTCTCGTATTACTTAAGTACAATGGTCGTTCTAAAACTCTGATTCGTTATTCAATTTTTTCTCTCTTTCCTCACTGCTCTCATTCTCTGTACAGTGACGCTTATTATAATATCAAGTTTCAAGATAAGAACCCTATTCTTAATCTCTCACAACCTACAAGATATATCTTCCATCAGTTCCTGCTGCTTACTATCTTCATTATATGCATCTAACGCTTGCTGCGTATGCTGTATTCGGATATAGCGTCTTCATGAACTTTCAGGTTGTATAAAATGTACGCTTCTTCTTCATCGTTTCTTTACACGAATCTGAAATCTTGGATATTAATGTGGTATTGTTCAATATGAATACTGTTATTAAATCTCCTGTCCAGTACTACCACTTCATATTGACTGTTATTACTATGTCTGGCCCAACGGTATCAACCTCCCTGCTGTCTTGACTTTGATTAACTTGGTTTGATTAATCAATTGACTTCTGATTGATACTTTATGTATCTCTCTTGTTTATGTATGTATATTACCATTGGGGTTCAGTTTTGTCAATACTTTTTCTAAAATATTTTTAATTATTTTGTTTTTATATTATCTTTTGTGTTTTATTCTCTTAATTGTGTGTATTGTTCAAAATATTCTGACAATTACTCTTTGTATTTGATTTCATTTGTGGAAATATCAAGTTCTTCAGCCTTTATGTAACTCTCTGTATCCGGCGGAAGATTACGCCTCTTAAGCTTATGACTGACTATCTCGCCTGCTATGTAATATATAACTGCGAATGTTGGCACACCAAGAAGCATTCCTGCAAATCCGAATATTCCTCCGGCTGCAATAATTGCAAATACGACCCAGAATGGCGAAAGTCCTGTTGAATCCCCAAGAATCTTCGGTCCGATTACATTACCGTCAAGCTGCTGTAAAACGAGAATGAATACAAGGAAATACAGTCCCTTGATTGGATTGGCAAGCGTAATAATTATAAAACTCGGTACTGCTCCGATGTACGGACCAAAAAATGGAATTACATTGGTTACACCGACAATAACACTGACAAGCGTAGGATATGGCATTCTGAGTATAAGAAGCCCTACATAGCAGAGCACTCCTATAATAAGTGAATCTATTATCTTGCCCATAATAAATCCGCCAAATATCTCATTGCTCTTTCTTGCCGTCCTTATTATTATATTGCCGCGCTTCGCGTCAAACATCGTATATATCATCTTCTTGGACTGTCCGATGAATCTTTCCTTGCTGGCAAGTACATATACCGAAATAATAATGCCGACAAATACATTTACAACTATCCTGGCAACATTAACTACACCTGTCGTAATTGATACAATGTACGTATTAGCCTGTGGAAGCAGGTGCTCCTGAACCCACTTGCCGATAAAGTCTGTTCCTGAGATAATCCCTTTTTCAACCATATTGGATATCTGCTCATTGCCCCTTGTCACCTCTGTTACCCATGCAACAAATGAGCTGATCTCATCCGGAAGACTTCCGACAACTCCCTGAACACTGCTGATTATCTGAGGTATGATAAGTTCAAGCAGGAACACGATAATAAGTATAAACAGCATAAGCGCGCATACGATTCCAATGCCTCTTGCCGTCTTCTCGGCAGTCTTTGGATTCTTCACCTTAGGTCCGATAAGACGCATTACTATCCCTTCAACCACCATCATTATCGGATTGACAATATATGCAAGCACAATTCCTATTATAAACGGCTGCATAATAGACATAAGCTTGTCCCAGATTTTGGCAAAACCACTGTATCTGTATACAATGAAGAAAAGCAGCACACAAATAAAGAATGTCACTATGGCGACACTTGCCACAACGGCATATTTTTTTATGTCATAATTCCACTTCTTACGGTTATCGTCTGCAATATCAGCCTGCCTGTGCTTCCCTTCATTATTATCCATATGATGCCTCCATACCTGACCGTCACCGGTCATTCTTCAAATATCAGTCGTTAGAATCAAATCCTGCTGCTCTTTCAAGCGCTTCATCAATGTGCTCACAGAAATTCTCACTGCCTACTTTTTCAACAAATCCTGCCTTCTGCATAACATGCATAGGCTGCTCATTCACATGTGAAAATACTACTGCTATATGTTTTTTGCTGAGTTTATCGTAAAGCTCCTCAAGTGAATGCATCGCTGTTGCGTCAAGTGCGTTAACCGCACGCATTCTTATAACGAGGCACCTGGTAAAGTCCTTTACTGAAATTGTTGCTATTCTGTCAGCAGCTCCGAAAAACATCGGGCCGCTTATCTCATATACTCTTACATGCTTAGGTACCTTGCGGAGCATAATGCTGTCAGGATCATTCTCATCCTCAATATATTTCCAGCTCTTAACCTCTGATTCCTCACTCATACGCCTGAGAAGGAGCAGACATGCAAGTATCATTCCTATCTCAATTGCTACGACAAGGTCGAATATAACTGTAAGCGCAAATGTAAGCACAAGTACAATTATATCACTCTTTGGCGCAGTTTTCACTAAATGTACGAAAGTTCTCCACTGGCACATATTGTAAGCTACCATGAAAAGAATAGCCGCAATTGTCGGCATCGGAATAAGTGCCGCATATGGCATAAATACAATCAGCACAAGCAGCAGCACAATTGCATGCACCATTCCGGCAACAGGTGTACGTCCGCCGTTCTTAATATTAGCTGCTGTTCTTGCTATTGCTCCCGTTGCAGGAATTCCGCCAAATAATGCAGAACCGATATTACCCGCACCCTGCGCAACAAGCTCCATATTGGAACGGTGTCTTGAATTAACCATTCCGTCAGCTACAACACATGAAAGCAGTGATTCTATCGCTGCAAGTATAGCTATTGTAAATGCATCCGGAAGCATTCTGCCTACAGTCTCAAGACTGAAATCAGGCATAACAGGCTTTGGAAGTGCATTACTTATTGTATAGAGGTCTCCGATTGTATTTACATGCATTCCGATTCCCTTAACCATAACAATTCCCACTATTACCGCTATAAGTGAACCCGGAATCTTTTCACTTATCTTAGGCCATACGATAAGCACGGCAAGACATACAACGCCTACTATCACTGCCTGCCAGTTAACGGTTCCTGCAAATGCAACATCCGCCTTAAGCTTTTCCATTGTCTCAACAGCCTGTGTTCCCTGTGCATATGTTATTCCAAAGAAATCCTTGAGCTGCCCTATAACTATTGTTACCGCAATTCCGGCTGTAAAACCTACTGTAATCGTATAAGGTATGAACTTTATAAGACTTCCGAATCTTAAAAGTCCCATGACTATAAGTATAATTCCGGCAAGTATTGTTGCCGTTGCGAGTCCTGACATTCCGTTCTCTGCCACAATTCCCGCTACTATAGTTGCAAATGCAGCCGTCGGACCTGCAATCTGCACACTGCTTCCGCCAAGGAAGGAAATTATAAAGCCTGCGATTATCGCTGTGTAGATACCCTGCTCCGGTCCTACGCCTGACGCAAGTGCGAGTGCTATTGAAAGCGGCAGCGCTATAATCGCTACAATAATTCCTGCTACTACATCCTTAACAAACTGCTCTTTTGTGTAACCCTTCATTACCGTAAAAAGCATCGGTTTTAATTTGTCCATTGTAATGTACTCTCCCTGAATATTCTATCATTTTTCATATCGTACGGCTGCAAAGCCGCATACATAACATTTTACCTTATTGTGGAAATATTACAAGGGGAAATGCAGAATAGATGTGTAAAAGGCACTCGCTCCCGCTGCATGCACCTCGCAGCGGATACTAAGCTCACGCTTTGCGTTCGCTAAGTACCGGCGGGTGCATAGCCGTGTCTTTTACACACCTATTCTGCCTTGTTTGGGAGCCAACCCGGAACACTACTGCTCTTGGTTTATAAACACTTATTACTTATCTTTTACAGCTGGTTATGCGTCTGCAAGGCCAGCCGCAGGAATCCTGCATTGCACCGCGATGCAGCAATTCCTGCGGCGTCCGGTGCGCTCCCCTACAGGGGAAGTGTGTTGCATAAACAGACTGTATGGCAGCGCCGGTACTTAGCGAATGCCGCAGGCATGAGCTTAGTATCCGCTGCGCTGCCGTCCAAGCGGGAGCGTGTCTGTTGATGCAATACACTTCCCCCTGTTGATGCAATACACTTCCCCCTCTTGACAGGCTGCGGAATGCATGTTATTATACAACTGTATTAATCGTACTAATACAGTTAATATTGCTAAAGGAGGCGGACGATGTATCAGATTGATGTAATGTCCAGAACGCCTGTGTATGAGCAGATAATACGGCAGACGGAGGAATTCATCCTTAAGGGTGTACTTAAGCCCGGTGACAGGATGCCTTCGGTAAGGACTTTGTCTGTTGAGCTTTCTGTTAATCCCAACACGATTCAGAAGGCAATTGCCGAGCTTGACAGAAGGACGCTTATCAAATCAGTTCCCGGCAAGGGAAGCTTTATATCAGATAATGCACTTGAGCTTATGCACATTGCAAAAGAGGACGAATTACAGGATATCAAAACGCAGCTTATAAGCCTTAAGATGGCAGGCATCACAAAAGAAGATGTAATAAGCTGTGTTGATGAGGTGTTTGGGGACAGCTCATCCAATAATATGACGGGAGGGCAAAGCAATGATTAAAGCTGACAATCTGACAAAAACATTTGATGATTACAAAGCTTTGAACGGCATCTCATGTACAATTGAGGAAGGCTGTATCTACGGCATGGTCGGATCCAACGGTGCCGGCAAATCAACATTTTTACGTCTGCTGACGGGTATATACCGTGCAGACATGGGGACTATCACAATCGACGGGAACAATGTATACGAGAACACTGAATTGAAATCACATATGGCATTTGTGCCTGATGAACTGTATTTTCTCGGCGGCGCTTCAATGGACAGGATGGCGAAGCTCTACTCCGCTGCTTATCCTGATTTCAGTGGTGAACGCTATGAACATCTCAAGGAGATATTCAAGCTTTCCGGCAGCCGCAGCCTGAACACATTTTCAAAAGGAATGAAGAGGCAGGCAGCGACTATTCTCGCGCTGTCATGCCGTCCGAGATATCTCTTCCTTGATGAGACATTTGACGGACTTGACCCGGTAATGCGTAATCTTGTTAAAAATATCGTATGTCAGGATGTTGTTGACCGCAAGGCAACCGCAATTCTTACCTCACACTCTCTTCGTGAGCTTGAAGATACGTGTGACCAGCTTGCCCTGCTTCACAAGGGAGGTCTTGTGCTGGAAAGTGACATAAGCAACTTAAAGACATCCCTTTTCAAGGTTCAGGTGGCATTCACCGGGGAATTTGCAGGGACTTACGGCAGGGATACATTCTCAGATCTTGATATACTTCATTACACCAAGCATGGAAGTGTTGCCAATATTATCGTACGCGGCGACAAAGCAGACGTTACCGCGAAGATTCAGGCAAAGCATCCTGTGATACTTGACATTCTTCCGCTTACGCTTGAAGAAGTATTTACCTATGAGATGGAAGCACTCGGATACAGTTTTGATGATGTGCTGGTCAATAATTGAGGATTGGAGGATAATCATGAAAAATATATTTAATAAGAAATTATTTTCAGACGGAATGCGCCAGCTTCGCACAATAGGAATCATGGGCCTCATAATCTTCTGCCTTGAAACAGTATTTGTTGTAATCGGCAATAATATGAGCAATGCCGAATGGATTGCATCATATACGGCAGGCCAGATTACGATATCAGGCAGCGCAGCCCAGACCGCACTTAATATGCCTGAGGTGTGCACACTGCTTGAACTTCACCCGATACTGCTTGCAGCAATATATATTCTTGCGCCTGTTATGGTTCTTTATCTGTTTGGATTCATGAACAGACGCAACTCAAGTGACTTTTATCACAGTATTCCTGTAAAAAGGGAATGCATCGCTGTATCATTTCTGGCTGCGATTGTTGCATGGCTGTGTATAATCGTGCTTGTAAGTACTGCACTCTGCTGCATTCTTACGCTGTTCACGCCATATGTGGCAATCAACATGTACAGTGTGCTTACAACAACTCTTGCGACACTGGCAGGCTCTGTATGTATGCTCGCCGCAGGCTTCCTTGCCATGAGCATTACAGGAACTTATTTTTCAAATATAGCAGTTTCAGTTATGCTTCTTATATTTCCAAGAGGACTTATAACATTCTTCACGGTTATGATGTCTTCTCTTGTCCAGGTTCTGCCGTTAAGCCTTGGCGGAATACTTGACTATAACATTAACATTGTCGTCGGCAATGTAATCAGCCTGTTTATAAGCGGAGATGCGTTATATCCAATGACACATCTTGTTCCGTCACTCTATACGCTGGTGCTTGCCATAGTATATTTTGTCATTGGAATGTATGCATTTAAAATAAGAAAATCCGAGACAGCAACCATGCCGGCTTCCAACAGACGCCTTCAGAATATATACAGGCTTATACCTCCGATGTGCATATGTCTTCTGCCAATTGCAGCGGTATGCCAGCTTATCCTCCGCAGGCATGAGATGTTTGGCGGAACCAATGCCATGAACCTGTTTTACATTGTGCTTTTCTATTTTATTGCAGTAATAGCATATTTTCTTTATGAGCTCATCTCAACCAGAAAGATTGCCAATGTAATGAAATCCTTCAAAAGCCTGTGGGCACTTGCAGCATTTAATGTACTGTTTGTCATTATAATCGCTGCCGGATATTTTTATGAGATTCACAATGTGCCTTCAGCCGACCGCGTGAAATACGTAATCATCAATACAGACGATTACTCTTCTCTCACAAGAAGTGATGTAGGACATGATTATTATTTTACCCAGAAAGCAGCAGCCACCAAAATATATAACCAGGAGATAATCAGTAAGCTTGTCAGCTATCTTGAGCAGAATATAAATGATATAAAACAACTGATGGTGCTGACTCTGTCAGTGCCTATTCTACACGGCTGAGTGTGGAATTCGGCAAAGGTATCGGAACACTCAGACGTAAGGTGTATGTACCGTTAAATGAGTACCAGACATTTATCAATACACTGAATAAGTCTGATGATTATACTTCCATATATAAGAATCTGCCTGAATATAACTCTCTTGCTTCATGTGAGTTGTATATGACGGACCACTCTTCATGGAAGATATCTGACAATGACAAACGTGACCTGTATGAGGCTCTTTGTGAAGATTTCCGTTCACTGGATCTTCCTGCTGCTATCAGCCACACATCACGCTATTCTTCAGGTGGCTGCATTGGAAGATTCTATGTGGAAGTCAATTATAAGAGTTCAACACTTAATTTTTATGCCGGCATATCTCCTGATACACCAAGAGCACTCAAGCTGCTTGTTGAGCGTATTAATACAGCTTCAGATGCTTCCAATGCTGTAAATAAGCTGCTTGATGCACAGCTTCCCGATGGTTATGCCGTAAGGAACTGTACTTTGTCATTCACACTTCTGTATGACGGTAACCTGTACGATGGTTCAGCTACACGCAGCTTCTACACTAACTTAGATGGTTCAAATGATTCTTATGCTGACTATACTGAAAATGGTGCCGAAATTCTTAATAAGATTGCGGACAGACTCGACAGTGCGCCAGCCACTATTGACCTGAACAGACCTGTACTGTGTGTAACCTACAATTCATCACTGACTGACAATAATGCCAAGCGTACAACCGAATCCGGCTGCCGCTTCTATCAGGCAGATGATGAGCTAGTTAATCTGTTCAGTACATTTACAAAAACAGATGTGAGATAGGCGATGCAGATTTGCATGGTTCAGATTTGCATTTACTGATTTTCCAATTGAGGAGATTGTTAAGGCTCAGCCATCTTCGGATGCAGCTTTGGCAGTCTCCTTATTTTATCAGGGAGAAAACTTATGAACACTTTATTTTTAGATTTAATCTTTATTGTATCATTCCGGCTCTGTGTGTTTGTCCCGTGTATTATATGGCAGCTTTATATGACCAAATTTAAAAATGTCAGATACGGACGGATGCATTATGTGATGACTTATATCTTCATTTTCTACCTCTCCATGGCACTTGAAGTTACCGGTATCCCAACGATATACGAGCTTATCCTGAGCGGTATCGTTATAGATTCCGGCACGATTAATCTTGTACCTTTTTCAACAGACACTTATACAATTTCGTATATTCTTAACATTATCATGTTTATGCCACTTGGCTTCCTGCTTCCAATGATATGGCGAAGATGCAGATTTCATCAGGTTCTGCTTATCGGCATGCTCTCTTCCCTCGCGATTGAGATTATGCAGCTTTTCAATTGGCGCGTATCCGATATTGATGACCTTCTGATGAATACACTCGGTGCGGTTATCGGATTTTTCCTGTTCAGGTTGGTTGATATGATTATACATGGGATTTACAGCATATTTGCGCATAATAAGAATTCTATAGTGAAATCTGGCTCTCATCGGCACGCATTGGCTACAGCCAAAAGTAAAACACCGAATGTCAGTGAAGCAATTGCCTATATAATTCTTTCTTATCTCGGTGTGTTCTTTTTATATAATGTTACAGTAATATACGCTCTTGTTGAAAGATTTTAATAAAAACATCTAATAATTAATAGTTGCTTGTTCATATGAAATGATATATTATTATAATATATTAAAATATTATATGAGGAGTGTGCTATATGCAAAAGAATTTTATAAGAAATACCATTTGTATGACTGCTATTGTTATGAGTATGGTTATGACCGCCGCCTGCGGCACGCCAACTGCTTCGTCAGAAATTGCATCTTCCGCACCATCTGTACAATCTGTCGCAAATCTTCCTGCTGCAGTCACAGAGACCAAAGCCGTTGTTGTAAGCGCTCCTTCAACACAAGCCTCAACTGCAGCAAAAAGTGCTTCTGTTGCTGCTCAGGCTGCGACTAAGTCTTATGCCGAAAGTACTTCGGCAGCCACAAAAGCTGTTGAAGCTGCGACCCAGGCTGTAACTGAAACGGCAACTGAGGCTGCGGCCGAAGCTGTGGATGAATTGATAACTGATGGCAAAGTCGAAGTTTCTGCCAATGTAACAGACGCTGTTACCGAAACCGCCGATACAACTGAAGAAGCTGCTGAAGATGCTGCTGATGCAGGCAGTTCAGACGACAATTCAGTTGTTGAAGATGCCGGGGAAGCTCAGGTAAATGAAGAGCCTGCCAATGATTCAATCAGCCAATCCGGTCACTATGTGTTAAACAAGAGCACTAAGAAGTTCCACTACGCCGGATGTGCAAGTGCCAAGCAGATCAAGGCATCCAACTATGCGGAATTCGACGGTGACAGAGATACGCTTATCTCCAGAGGCTATTCTGCCTGCAAAAAATGTAATCCTTAATGAGTTTAAATTGCCGGCAATTAATTATAATTATATATAATTAATAAAAAATCCCAATAATCTGAGCATCAATGCCATATGGCTGTGCCGGATTATTGGGATTATTGTTATTCTGTTATGCAATTGTCGGCATTTTATTTCATCACTGTATTACTTTTTCATCTGAAGCCGGTGTGTACTTTGCCAAGGCATCCTCAGCCTGTTCTCTTGTAAGGTTAAGCTCCTCCTGAAGGAGCTGTACAATCTGGGCGTCAGTCTGCTTGAATCTGCGGCATGTTCTAATCATTCCATGTATTCCTTCTTCCCTGCCGCGTTCTTCGCCCTCTCTGCGAATCTTCTCCTCAATCTCAAAACTCTTCATATATGCAAGACCTACCTCTCCATCCTGCTTGACAGCCTCCACCATCTTATGAAGCTCCATCAGTTCTTTCGTGCAGGCGTTCTCTGCAACGGAGTTCTCCATATAGTGTAATAACTGCCGCAGTTGCTCTGTCGGATGTCCTTCTGTCCCACCTGTATACAGAAATATCGTTCTGTCACCATCATCATACGGCATATCCGGCACTTCCACACAGCTCTTTTTGACTGTATACACCATCCTATTAAGCCCAAACGGGTCATACGGCATGATAAATATGACAATCACATCGCGAAGGTCATCGTAGTTACTGCCCGATCTGAGATTAGCTGTGTCAATCTTGTCATGGTAGAACCGTGCCCTTTTGGGAAGTGCTGCAATATCTTTTGCATTATTATTCTTATCCGGTTCAACATCGAATATCTCACCGTCTTCCTCATCAAGGTAGACATCCAGCCTGATACCATGCCTCTCAGGGTTGTCCCCAATAAGAAACTTCTGCGTTACTACGTTAAGCTTCCCAATCTTACGGTTCAGTATGCAGCTCAGGATGTAGCGTGATGCCGCTTCGCCATACTCCTTGTGACCTATAAGACTGCCTGCCAGAAAGTCATCCACAATGTTCATCTGTTCCAAAGGTTTCATATTTCCTCCTGTTCCCACAGTGCATGCAGAGAAGGAAGAAATACAGAACCTATATATCTTAGGATATGACGCACAATCTACAGATACCAACATTCCGCTACAGACCGTCAATCCCATCTTCCGTCCAATGCACTATGCTATAAAAATGTTAAATGAGTTACAAAAGCATAGAATTCATTGAATAAAGATTAGAAATAGATCAACTTACGTTGTTGAATTGTAGAATATATGCTTTGTGTTGATTGTAGCAGAGTGCAGGCAAAAACACAAGTAAAAAAAGGAACAAGCACATAAGTACTCATTCCTTTTACCAATCCTTATATTAAGTGGCTCTCAGACTATTAAATCCTGCTGTCAATTAACCAAAGTATCTCTTTAACAGGCCTTCAAAAGCTCTTCCGTGTCTGGCCTCATCCCTAGCCATCTCATGAACTGTATCATGAATTGCATCAAGGTTAGCAGCCTTAGCACGCTTAGCAAGGTCTGTCTTGCCTGCTGTTGCACCGTTCTCAGCAGCAACTCTGAGTTCAAGATTCTTCTTAGTGCTGTCTGTTACAACCTCGCCAAGGAGTTCTGCAAACTTGGCAGCATGTTCTGCCTCTTCATAAGCAGCCTTCTCATAGTAAAGTCCAATCTCAGGATATCCTTCTCTGAATGCAACTCTTGCCATTGCAAGATACATACCGACCTCTGAGCACTCACCGTTAAAGTTGGCTCTTAAGTCTGCCATGATGTCCTCGCTTACACCCTGTGCAACTCCTACCGTATGCTCTGCAGCCCATGTCATGCCTGAATCCTGAACCTTGAACTTGTCAGCAGGTGCATGGCATACCGGACACTCAGCCGGTGCTGCATCTCCTTCATATACATATCCGCAAACTGTACATACAAACTTCATATTGTTATCCTCCTTTAAAATCATAAATGTTCTATCGCAATCATTAACATATTAGTAATGATTACTGTTTTGTTGTTGATATTAATTTATCATCTTTTATCATTATTGTCAACACTTATTTTGCTTTTATTTTCTTTTTTTATGCATGCCGGACATACGCCGCTGAAGAACAGCTTGTGTCCCTGAATCTTTCCGCCGAATCCGTCCTGAACCATCTCATCTATTGCCATGAGCTTCCCTGCATCTATATTCATAAGGTCGATTATCGCTCCGCACCGCGTACATTCAAAATGATAGTGCGGGCTTACATTGCCGTCAAAATGCACCGAGCCGTCATCACACGGAACCTTAACCGCATGTCCCATATCAACAAGCAGGGTAAGATTACGGTATACTGTACCAAGACTTATCTTCGGAAACTCCCTGCGGACATTCTCATATACGACCTCTGCCGTCGGATGATCCTTGCGGCTTATAAGAAATGTAAGAATCGCGTCTCTTTGTCTGCTGTGCTTTATTGCTGCCATATCATCACCTCTTTTAACTCTTTTTATTATTTTAGAATTGATAACTATTACTATTAATGATATTTTACACAAATAATGGGGAGAAGTCAATTCCTATTTCTACCTATTAAAATCATGTCAAATTAAGAGAATTGTTGACATTCTCAAATTCGTGACTTATACTTGAGATAATTTATTTATATAGTCGAAAGGAAGGATTCGGTAATGGAAAAGAAAGATATCGACTGGGGCAATCTTGGATTTGCCTACATGCCTACAGACAAGAGATTTGTTGCTAACTACAAGAACGGAGCATGGGATGAGGGAACACTTACATCTGATCCTAATGTCGTACTTAACGAGTGCGCATGTGTTTTCCAGTATTCACAGTCATGCTTTGAAGGACTTAAGGCTTACACAACAGAGGATGGACATATCGTAACATTCCGTCCTGACCTCAACGCAGAGCGTATGGCTAACTCAGCAAGAAGACTTGAGATGCCGGCTTACCCTGAGGACAAGTTTATTGAGGCAGTTGTTAAGACTGTTGAAGCTAACGAAGCTTATGTACCACCTTATGGTTCAGGTGCTACATTATACATTCGTCCATATATGTTCGGAAGCAACGCCGTAATCGGTGTTAAGCCTGCTGATGAATATCAGTTCAGAATTCTTACAACTCCTGTTGGTCCTTACTTCAAGGGTGGCGCTAAGCCTCTTACAATCAGAGTTTCAGATTTTGACCGTGCAGCTCCTCACGGAACAGGTCACATCAAGGCCGGTCTTAACTATGCAATGAGCCTTCATGCAATCGTATCTGCCCATCAGGAAGGTTATGATGAGAACATGTACCTTGATGCTGCAACAAGAACTAAGGTTGAGGAGACAGGTGGTGCTAACTTCATTTTCGTTACAAAGGATGGCACAGTTGTAACACCTAAGTCAGACAGCATTCTTCCATCAATCACACGTCGTTCACTTATGTACGTTGCTGAGCATTACCTTGGACTCAAGGCTGAGACAAGAGAAGTTTACTTCGACGAAGTTAAGGATTTTGCTGAGTGTGGTCTCTGTGGTACAGCCGCAGTTATCTCACCTGTCGGCAAGATTGTTGACCACGGCAAGGAGATCTGCTTCCCAAGCGGAATGACAGAGATGGGTCCTGTAACCAAGAAGCTTTACGAGACACTTACAGGCATCCAGATGGGCCGTATCGAAGCTCCAGAGGGATGGATTAAGGTAATAAAGTAATAAAGCATGATCTAATGTAATAGAGTAATTTAAAAAGTCATATGATATATCGCCGTTTTTCAACAGTTGCATATATCATATGACTTTTTTTCTGCCCGCACATGCTTATGCACAACCACCGCAGAGATTATAACCGCTGCAATACACACGCTCTTATCATATCTCATTGCAGCAAGCGCAGCCCACCAGCATGTAAATGTTATTATCGACCGCCTGGAATGCGGATTAATTCTGACCGCCGAAAACAATATATAGAAAAATGCAAGGCACAGCGCAGGAACCCAGTCCGGTGCAAGCCCAATAAGCACACCGAACGATACGGCTATTGCTTTGCCTCCCCTGAACCTTCTGAACACCGGATATGCATGACCGAGCACCGGCGCAATCAGCACAGGTATTATGAGCATCGACTGCCCGGGTATATAATTAAGCGCCATATGCAACGGAAGATAGCCCTTGAGCAGATCTGCCGCAAGGACTAATATTCCGCACGGCACGCCTGCATTTTTAAATACATTTGCAGCCCCCGGATTCCCGTCATCACTCATCAGGGCAACATCCATGTCATACAGCCATTGCGGTATATAGTATGCCGACATAAAGCTTCCGCATACATATCCGGCTATGGCAAATATCAGCACAACCTTCATCTGCATAACTCCTCAATTATGTGAACAAGCTCCATGCCGCAGTTTCCTTTAATGCACCGCTTCTGGGCTTCTATCATCTGCTGCCGTCTGCTCCATGAGCTTATCAGCGCCATACCTTCATCCACAAGATTCTCACGCTTTGGCGCTATTGCCATTCCATGCCTTACAAACAGCCCACTGTTAGCCTTCTCGCAGTCCGACAGCGGTTCCATAAATACAGCCGGAATCCTCATTATTGCGCTCTGCGTTGCCGTAAGACCGCCCGGCTTAGTAAATATCACATCGCTTTTGTTCATGTAATCATAGACATTATTGACATAGCCGAGAACATTTATATGTCTGTCATTGCCATAGCTTTCAAGCATTCTTGCGTGAAGCTTCTCATTATTGCCACATACCGCAGTTATGCTGCACTCAGGCATTCCATTCTTAATCAGCCCGCCACGCAGCTCTCCTACAATCTGTGACATTCTTCCGGCTCCCATGCTTCCGCCCATAACAAGTATGTCACTGCAGGTATCATTGGCAGTGCGCTTATCATTGGCAGTGTAATCTCTTGGAGCAGGTATTCCGAGCGGTATCAGCTTATCCCTGTCAATCCCGCGTCTTACAAAATCCTCCACGCAGTCCTCATGCGGTATGACATAATAATCACTGTCAGTCTCTTCCCAGAACGGAATACTCGTATAGTCCGTCGCAACCGCAACCGTAAGCGGCAGCGTGTAACCATTCCTCTTCATCCACGTAATCGTCTCAACCGGATAGAGGTGCGGCATCACAATGGCATCGTAATGTCCTTTTTCAATCACCTCTGCGAGATGCCCTGCCATACCCGCATTAGCATAGTACACAGGTGACTTTATATTGATATTATGGTTAAATGTGCTTACAGCCCTTCCGATGTGATACACACCACGGAATACCGCCGGACACGCCTTGACGCTCTTAACATATGCGCCGCACACAGCCCTGTCCACAAGCTTGCCGTGCAAAGCAAGATAATTAGGCATAAAGTCAGCCACATGGCCGCAATCCGTCAGTGCTTCCGCAATTCCCGCACCACAGGCATTGTGTCCTCCGCCGGTGGCACAAGACAGAACCAGAACCTTCATGTTGTGTATCTCCCTTCTGAAAAAGTGTGATTTGATGTTTCGGCAGGTGACGCCGGGAGAGGCGGCAAGGCAACGCAGGCCCGCTCTCGCTGCTTAGAGCTGGCAGCGGTACATAATGCGGCACAAGACGCCGCATAAGTACCGGCCGCTCTAAAAGCACCTGCTTATGCCTTACCGCCTCTCCCCGCTGTGCGCATCCAGCCACAACTCATCTCACATCTCTCCACCAAAATCTCACTTCGTTCACGCCTTCAACATATTATATAGCCAGGGGTGGGTGGGGGTGCCGTGCATCCAAGATGCACGCACCCCCACCCGGCGCGCTTCGCAGAAGCCGCGCCGTCACCCTGCTGTGATTTGTGTGTGGTCTGCGGCGCACTATGCAGGCGCCGGTACTTATGCTGCGTCCTTTGCAGCATTAGTATCCGCTGCGTCTGCATCGTAGCGGGAGCGGGCGCCGCGGACCACACACAAATCACCCATCACCTTATATAATTAGTCGCAATCTTCTTCTCATACTCCGGTCTTTCAATTCCGGCCTTCTTACCTGCCTCAATGCACTTCAGGAGCCATGCCATATTCATTCCGAGCGTACGCATCGTCTGCATGCCTTCCTCATCCTGAACGACCTGCTCAGGCGTGTTGCCGTGAACCTGATTCCAGTATTGTGAAGTAACGATAGGCATATTTGAAATAGAAAAATATTTGTTAATCTGGTCAAATGCTGCCGTTGCACCTCCACGTCTGCAGCTTACAACTGCCGCTGCCGGCTTGCCTGCAACAAGACCGCCTCTTCCGTAGAATGCTCTGTCCATAAAGCTCGTAAGCGCGCCCGAAGCAGATGCATAATGAACAGGGCTTCCGAATACAAATCCGTCTGCCTGTGACATTTTCTCTATAAATGTATTAACTACATCATTACGGAAGCATCTGCCGCTCTTAAAACAGGCTCCACATCCGATACAGCCTGCAACAGGATCATTGCCAAGCCACATTATCTCAGTCTCTATCCCTTCTTTGTTAAGAATCTTCTCCACCTCAGTAAGTGCCGTATATGTACAGCCCTTCTCGTGTGGACTTCCATTTACAAGAATTACTTTCATAATTTTCTTGACCTCCGTTAAATGAATAGTTGTTATTCCCAATCTGTCTGCCGCACACTTATAATATATCCAAAATGTCCGGCCGGACTGTATCTAAAATATTATTATACAACCAATGAGGTTTTTTCTCAACTATGTGCTTATAACCATATCCGCCATGTCATATCTGCCATCATACCCTTTAAGGATAGAGCTTTCTGCTTCCATATTCCTGCCTGCCGGCATTACCGTCTGCCTCCTCCGTTGCTGCCTCCGTTGCCGCCGCGTCCGCCGGCACCTCCGAAGCCGCCGCCGAAGCCGCCGCCAAAGCCTGCATTGCCGCTTGTTGTTGCTACCGAACTAAGCGTTACCTCCGTCTGTGTATCTCCTGTTACAAGTGTATATGTGCTGCCCTGAGCAAGTTCCGCCGTACTTATCACAACGCTTGAGAACTGCTTAGGCGAAGTCCATGATATCAGCACATTTCCTGATGAATCCTTAAGACTTATTACTGAGCCTGCAGCTATTGTCTCTGAAAGATTAACAAGCATTGAGCACTGTGTTGAATTGCTTCCCATGCCCTGAGCCATTCCGCTTGAGCCTGCAGCTATGAGTGTTCCGCCTGTAATTGAGGCCTCTTCTTCATAATCAAGCGCACCGTCACCGTTGCTTGTAGGGCCTGCAACATATACTGTTCCGCCTGTAATATAGAGATTGCCGTTTGAATCAATGCCGTCACCGCCTGCATTGACCGTTATTGTTCCGCCCGTAATCTTTACATATACATCATCGGATGCAGACCGGCTTGCAGGTGCCTGCATTTCCTGTGGCTGCTGTCCGTCCTGCGGCATCTGCATTTCCTGTGACTGCTGTCCGTCCTGTGACTGTACATCAGCCCCCTTCTGTCTGCCAAATCCGCCAAATTCACCCTTCTGTCCGCCCGGCATCCGCTGTTCGTCTGAGCTTCCGCCTGTGGCTGCATTTATTCCGTCATCACTTGCCGTAAGATTAATTATGCCGCCGCTTACAGTAATCCTGCGTCCTTCAATGCCCTCATAGCTGTCCGTGATTGTTATGCTGCCGTCCGTGATTATTGTATCGTAACTAGCATGAATTCCGTCATCGCCCGCAGCTATTGTGTATGTTCCTCCGGCGATTATGCAGCTTCCGTCTGCATGTATTGAGTCATCCTCCGACTTAATTGTAAATGTTCCGCCGGCAATATATATGCTGCCTTCCCTGGCATCGTCATCGTTGCCTGAGTTCAGTCCCTTGCTGCCTGCCGTAAGAGTAAAGCTGCCATCAAGTATCTTAATTCCGTCCTTGCCTGCAAGACACGTCTTAACGGCATCAATTACATATGTTCCTCCGGTTATGCACAGTGTATCTTTTGTCACTATGCCGTGCCTGTAATCGGCATCAATCTTAAGAGTACCTGTTCCGTTAAGCGTGAGGTCACTCTTGCTGAATATTACGCCGTCAACCGTATTATCATCTGTCTGGACATACTCCGTACCACCTCCAAGGCTGTTTGTTGTGCCTGCCGGAAGTGTTACAAACACCTTATCCGCACTCTTTACATATACTGCGGCACTTGTATTACAATTAATCTCCGCATTATTAAGCACAAGCTGAACCTTGTCTGAATCCGATGCCGCGATAACAATCTGTCCGTCACTAAGAGATCCGCTTATAATATATGTTCCCGCTGACGTAATTGTTACCGTGCTTCCGCTTATGTTTGCTCCGCTGCCGCTTACAACGGCACTGCTGCCGTTAAGCGTAATCTTTACCGCGCTGCTTTCATCATATTCGCTGCTTTTATCCCTGTCGGTAAAATTGATATCAACATTGGAATCTGTAAGCTCTATGTTCTTCTGATTTTCCGATACAGCCGTTGTAATGTATGCGCCGTTTGAAGAAACATCCGAGGAACTTCCTGCAGTGCCCATCTGACCGCAGCCTGCAAGCGCTGCCATGACAAGCGCACCTGACATGACAACCGCCGCGGCTGCATTTTTATTTATCAATAACTTTGTCATTATAATTCCTCCCTTGCCTGATTGGCTGCCCTGCTGCACATAATCTCAAGATTACCGTTGCGGCATCTCAGCTCATCTATCATATCCTTTTCCGTTCCCGAATCCTTAAGCCTGATGCGATATTCAAGCTTGAACAGGCTTCCCATGCTTGAAGTCTTAACATTTACAAGCTCACATTTTGTAACATACTTATCAAATATCTCTTCAAATACATCCGTGTAATCAAGTGATTCCGGTATTGTTATTCTCAAGCTTCTCTCAAGCTCAGGCCTGTCGCCAAAGCTGCTGAGTGTAAGCACAACATTTACAAGCTCCATAATAATTACAAATACCACTGCTGCTCCGATATAGCCCATTCCGCAGGCAAGACCTACTGCCATTGCAAGGAAAATGCTGTTAATCTCACGCGCCGTTCCCGGTACCGAACGGAACCTCACTAGTGAAAATGCACCCATAACCGCAACTCCTGCGCCGAGATTGCCATTTACAAGCATAATCACAAGCGCCACTATTGCCGGCATAAGCACCAGCGTTCCCACAAAGCTTTTTGTGTATGTGTTGCGGTACATATGCGTTGACGCTATCACCACGCCAAGCACCACCGACGCTATTATACATATTAAAAATGTCTGAATTGTAACTGTTCCTGTTGTTGTATCTGCTATTGACTGAAAAATTGTTATCATATTAATCTCCATTCCGCCCGTTTTTCAGGGCATCTCTAGTTTGTGTGTATCTCAACCTACCTGACTTAAGTACGCCCTTCCGTACTTTGAAAATGACGCAGGGTATATCCCCAGCTCATCAAGTATTTTTGTAAGCCACACCGGAATTGCCCCGCCGGCCTTAAGCTCCATAAGATGCTGCCCCGGTTCAAGTATGCTCTCACCTTCAACTCCCGCCGCAAGACTTAAGTTATATGAGCGGTACATAATATTCCGGTCAAATGTAATCCTCAGATCCGGATTTTCAAGTGAATAATATGCCTCGCGCTCATATGAAATGTACATCGCCGGTTTCAGATTCCCGTAGTAATCCCTGAACCAGTCTATTTCACGGAAAATCTGTGTATCGCAAGGTGCCTTCGTGTGGCCTGCCAGATATTCATCAGATTGTGCGAGCGTCAGCGTCTCACGCCTCTTATATACGATTCCGTTGTACTTCTTTTTCAGTTCAACAAAAACCTTATCCTCCGCTCCTGCCGTTCCGTAGCTTCTGAGCCTGAGCTTCTCCTTGTACACAGGCTTTTCAAGAGATTTCCTTATAATCCTAAAATCGGGAGTATCATAATAAATGTTGCATATCGTTGACCTGCCATGCTCATCCTCAACAAGCCTTGCCTGCAGGCGCTCATTCAGACTGTTATACTCATCGTCATCCAGAAGGTATTTTATTTCGCGCCTTTTAAATGTCATTATATTGTTCATAATGCCTCCTGTCTCTTATTTTAAATATTAAAAAAAGTGGATATATGGTTGTTTTTCCTTTCCATATATCCACTATAAAATACAAACTTAAATTGAAACTTAATTTTAGAAATTTGTGTAAAATAAATTTTACCCACTCCCACTACGCCCGCACAAGCGTCACCGTGAAGCATGCGCCGCCATCTTTTTTCTCTGCGCTTATCCTGCCTTTGTGAAGCTGTACGACAGCCTGTGCCACCGAAAGACCTATGCCGTAGCCTCCCGTGCTTCTTGAACGTGATTCATCTGTCCTGTAGAATCTGTCAAAAAGCTTATTCATATCATCCGGCAGCTCTCCGTCATAGGAATTATACACAGAGAATACTGCCTTGCGTCCGTTTATCCACAATTTCACGCTCATGCTTCCGCCATCTGTGCAATACTTTATCGCATTGTCGATAAGAAGTGACACAAGCTCGGCAAGTCTTCCCGAATCTCCCATAACACGCACATTATCAGCTATATCGGTACTGCATGTAATATTTTTCTTCTGCATCATAGCCATGAAGCTGTCCGTACTGCTGCGAACCGTTTCGCTCAGATTAACATTTACAAATTCAGGTTTTTCGGACATCTCATCCATGCGGCTTAATTCAAGCATGCCCTTAACCAGGACATTCAGTCTCTCGACCTGATTGCAGATACTCTTCGTCCACTCAGTCTCACCATTCATCATCTCAATAACCTCTGCGTTGGCAGATATTATTGCAAGTGGTGTCTTAATCTCATGTCCGGCATCCGTTATAAATCTTTTCTGCTTTTCTATACTCTGTGCCACCGGCTTTATCGCACGCCTTGAGAATATCATAACAAGTACTGTGACGAGTGCAAGACAGACTACTCCTATAATCACCGACAACAGGGCAAAATTGCGCATCGTACGCAGGCTCTCATCACAGTCAAGAAATACAATAAGCTTCCCATCGTCTTTTACTGTAACCTTGAATCTGTAATTACCATTGTAGCCTTCCGTTCTTCCGCCTTTGAGCACACTGTCAGCCATCTGCCTTGCACCATCCCGGGACACCGCCGCTATGCTGTCGGTATTTATATCACAGGTGCCGTCATTTTTAATATATACAGAGAAATATCGCGTACGGAACTTAGCCTCAGGGGATGCAAGTGCTCCCGGTCTGCTGCCGTTTTTCTGCCATGCATTATCCTGCTGCGGACTGTCCTGTTGCGGATTGTCCTGCTGCGGACTGCCCTGCTTTACCTTCATTGAATCCTTATTATTATCCGGGAATCTTCCATCGTTGTCACTGAGCATGTGAAGAATCGTGTCCGAATCCTGCTCTGTCTGTATCATATTAGCGGCATTAATTCCGGCAAGAAGCACTATCATTACGATTGCAACTGACAATGCCGTTATCATTACAAATTTTCTCTGGAGACGTTTTATCAACCTACTGCCCTCCGTTCTGCTCTCCCGTACCTTCAAGCCTGTAGCCAAGCCCCCGCACTGCCTTAATCTCAACCGGAGCATTAATCTGTGTAAGCTTGCGCCTGAGATTGGATATATTGACCCAGACAACATTTACATTGATATCAGTCTCATACCCCCAGACATGCTCAATAAACTGCTCTGACGAGACAAGCCTGCCCTTATTTCTCATAAGCATCTCAAGCATCTGGTATTCCTTGTTAACAAGCTGCACTTCACCGCTGTTATACTCAAGCATGCAGTTCCCGCGGTTAAGCTTCATTCCGTCAACATCGAGCGTATCAGGCGCATATGATGCCGTACGTCTCGTCATTACGCGTATTCTTGCAAGCAGCTCCTTCATTGCAAATGGTTTTGTAAGGTAATCATCCGCTCCCGTATCAAGTCCAAGCACGCGGTCTTCTACCTCCGACTTTGCCGTAAGAAGCAACACAGGTGTCTTTATGCCGTCCTTTCTCAGTTGTGCAAGCACATCAATGCCGTTGCGCTTCGGCATCATTATATCAAGTATAATTCCGTCATAATCATCCGTCACTGCCCAGTCATATGCATCTGCTCCGTCATATACGGCATCAACTATATAATTATTGGCTTTCAGCACAGCCACAAGTGCATTGGAAAGCTCCTTCTCATCCTCAGCAAGTAAAAGCTTCATTATAATCCTCCATTTGCAGTTGCAAAATGCATTCTCTATCTTCCCATATGCTGATAAAGCGTTGAAGGAATCTCGCCTGACGCACCTGTATTAACAGCTTTGTCGAGTATTGAAACCTTAATAATCTGCTTTCCCTCATACTGTACCTTACATTCAACACCGGCACCCGATGCTTTTGCTTCTACAACATCCGCAAAATCCTTATATGCAATCTGCTCTCCGCTGTTATTATAGAAAGTACATCCGTCTGCAAGCGGCTGCTTTGTTACTTCCTTCCTGCTTCCGTTATCCATCGTATATCCACCAAGCACCTTAAGGCTTCTCTCTGCTGTTGTAACATTCATCACAAGCTCTGATGAAGCTGTAACCTGTGCTGTGCTGACGTTATTCCCCACATTGCTGCCTTCACTGACGTTTCCTTTGGCAGCACCGCAGCCTGTCATAATAATCATTGCACACGCACACGCCATTGCTGATAACATCTTTCTTTTCATTATAGTTCCCTCCTAAGCACCCTGATTCTCCGCCCCCTAAAAAAAGGCAAACAAAAAACACCGCCCCCGCAGCTCCTACGTCTGCAAAAACAGTGCTTTTCTTAGTGCGCCTCCAGGGGTTCGAACCCTGGACACCCTGATTAAGAGTCAGGTGCTCTACCAACTGAGCTAGAAGCGCATGTGATAAATTTTACTGTTCAGGAAGCTTTCATGTTTTGTTCACTTGCTGAACACAATGGTTATTATATATGATGGTTTCAAAAAATGCAAGTACTTTTTTAAAATTTTTTAAAATTTTTTGACACAATTTGTACAATTCCCCGTAAAGCCCCTGTTTTAGCGCTTTTTCAGCGGTTTGGGATTAGTATGGCAAGGGTCTGAATTAATAATTTTGTAGATTTCGCGATAAGAATTTTTCATTTTTATTAAGTATCTGTTGAATTTGCAATTCTTATACATAAACAAATCCATCCGGCTATAGAATCTTCTGCGCATCCTGATACCTATTGCACTGATTAACGATGTTACATTATTATATGCATCTTCAGGAATAACTGTTAACAAAAAGGACAAAAGGTCTTCCCCCGCTTAAGAGCGGACTCATACGGATTCCGGCCTTTTGTCCCTGCATCAGATAATAACTATGCCTGTATATCTCCGGTCTGCCTTACAGCTATCAGCTTGCAGATTGGATTACCCATTGAAGAAAACTTCTCTTCATATTCTGTCATGACATTGCCCTCGTTAAGAACCGCATCGTTATGGAGATCATGCGTCTGGGCTGTAAGTCTCCATTTTGTCTCTCCTATCTCCTCAAGTGACCAGTCAAACAGATCCACGTTGTCTGTCTTGAACTGTACTTCTCCGTCAGGAGCAAGAATATAATCATATCGGTCAAAAAACTGTCTTGATGTCAGACGTCGCTTCGCGTGCCTGTCTTTTGGCCACGGATCTGAAAAGTTAAGGTAAATGCGTCCAACCTCATGTTCACCGAATACATCCTTTATATTCTCCGCATCCATTCTTATGAACTTAAGGTTAGGAAGCTGTTTCTCGTTCTGTTTTTCTACAGCACGAAGAAGCACACTTGAATACTTTTCAATTCCTACATAATTAATATCCGGATTCTGCTCGGCCAGCGTAGTTATAAACTGTCCCTTTCCCATTCCGACTTCTATGTAAATAGGATTATCATTGCCAAATACTTCATTCCATGTTCCGCTCATCCCTGCCGGCTCAGTGAACACAAAACCGCTTTCTTCCATAACATCCCTTGCACCGGGTACATTTCTAAGACGCATATTCCATTCCTTTCAATTTGAAAATATATACATTAAAATCTATATTATATGAAATCTCCACAAAAGTCTACCAAAACTGTCCACCAAAACCAAATGTGCTATTGCACGTTTTTTCATTTTACAATATAATTTAAGGATAGCCTTAAAACATAATCAAATTAATAATGAGGATTAACAGGATGAACTTCAATAAAATAAAGCTACATAATATCAGGAAAACATTACTGCGTTCAACCGCTGCAGCGCTCTGTGCCGTAACAATATCAGCTTCAGCTGCGTTATCAGTATCCGCTGCCACGGCTTCAACCGCAGCTACCAATGCTGCAACATCAGCCGTCAATGGCACTGTGCAGAGCACAACCGGTACAACCGATACAACCGGCAATTCCCAGGGCAGTTCTGATAATCAATGGCCCGCATCACCAACGATATCTGCCGGAAGTGCCATTCTTATAGATGCAGACACAGGCGCCATTTTATATGAGAAGGACTGCCACTCGCGTGCATATCCCGCAAGTACAACCAAGATAATGACTTCTCTTCTTGCAATCGAGAACAGTTCTCTTGATGATGTGATAACATTTTCCAAGGCAGCTGCCAACAGTTATAAGTGGGATGAGGCCAATACAGGCACACGTGAAGGTGAGCAGTTCACAATGGAACAGGCTCTCTATGCCACGCTTCTTAAGTCAGCCAATGAAGTTGCCTACGGAATTGGCGAATACATCGCCGGAAGCATTCCCGCATTTTCAGATATGATGAATGAGCGTGCCAGGGAACTCGGCGCACTTAACACACATTTTAACAACCCTAACGGTCTTTCCGATACCAATCATTATACGACTGCTTATGATCTTGCAATGATTGGACGCGCATGCTTTAACAACTCTACATTCATGACGATATCTTCTTCCGTAAATTACAGCATACCTCCTACCAACAAGACTGCTGAGACGCGTTACTTCAGGCAGCGCCATGGCATGGCAAACAGCAACGGATATCAGTATGAGTACTTCAAAGGCGGTAAGACGGGCTTTACGGATGAGTCGGGATATACTCTTATCACATTTGCACAGAAAGATGATATGAGGCTTATATGCGTTGTGTTCCGCGAATCAGATGACGCATCAAGATATGTTGATTCCAAAGCACTGTTTGATTACGGATTTAATAATTTTAAAAAAGCTCCAATATCCAGCAGCGATGTAAGCTCGCTGTTTAACAGCTCCAACTACTACAATTCCAAAGTGTTTGGCAACGCCGGGATATCATTCTCCATGGATTCGGCTTATGTGGATATTCCTCAGAGTGCCTCAATTACTGATATTGATATATCCGTCTCCGAGAACAGCGAAGCATCTGATAATAACTACGACTTCACGGCAGATGTTTCATTCAACTACGGCAGTCACAAAGTCGGAACAGCCACACTTCTCGTTACAACTCCGAAGTCCGACACCAAAGATACCAATCTCCCTTACATTCAAGAGAGTACTTCTTCTGTAGTGAGCCAAAAAAATTGCCTTGTCATCAATATATGGCATGTTATAATTATGATTATTGCGGTTCTTATAATCTTCGAGATAATTGACACCGTACATGATAATAAGATGAGAAAGCACCGCAGGAGATCATATAACCGAAGAAGACACAGATAAACCAAAGGCGGATGTTTAATCATCCGTCTTTTTTATTACAGAAAAGCTTTTATTACAGGAAAGGAAAAGTATGTTCAGCAATAAAGATATTTTCAAATTAATCATACCGCTCATAATAGAGCAGATTCTTAATTCCGTCATGGGCATGATGGATTCACTTATGGTCAGTACCGTAGGTCCGACCGCAATCTCGGCGGTATCTCTTGTAGACTCGATAAACACACTTATCATACAGGTATTCTCAGCACTTGCAACAGGCGGGGCAATCGTATGCTCACAGTACATCGGAAGCCGCAACCACAAAAAAGCCAACGAATCCGGCCAGCAGCTTTTACTTTCCGTGTTTGCAATCTCACTGATAATTACAGCATTTGCAGTAATATTAAGGAGACCGCTGCTTTCATTAATATTCGGAAGCGTTGAGCCGGCAATCATGAATAATGCACTTACTTACCTTGTAATAACGGCATTTTCATATCCTTTTATTGCGCTCTACAATGCAGGTGCGGCACTCTACCGCGCATGTGGCAATTCCAAATATCCAATGACAATCTCCATGGTTGCCAATGTCGTAAATGTAGCCGGTAACGCAATCCTTATATTCGGCCTGCACTGCGGCGTTGAAGGTGTCGCAATTCCAACACTTGTCTCACGTGCTTTCTGTGCCGTTGTCGTGCTTTACAGCCTGCGTAAGCCTAAGCAGGAGATTGTCATCAGCAATTACTCGTCAGTACGCCCGCAATGGGCTCTTATCGGCACTATCTTAAGTGTCGGAATACCTACCGGCATTGAAAACGGAATGTTCCAGTTCGGCAAGCTTGCAATCCAGTCTACCGTATCTACACTCGGAACAGACGCCATTGCCGCCAACGCCATGCAGACAATACTTGAATCCTTCAACAGTATGGCTGCAATCGGCATAGGTCTCGGAACAATAACCATCGTCGGCCAGTGTATGGGTGCAGGCAGACCTGACGAAGCAAAGCGATACATAATAAAGCTTGCCAAATATGCCGAGGTTGCACTTATCATCTCATGTGCTCTCACCTATTTTGCAACAAGACCGCTTGCGGTGCTTGGCAACATGACACCTGAAAGCACGCGTATGTTTATAGAAATGTCGACCTTCGTATCAATAATAAAGCCTATTCCGTGGATATTCTCATTCAGCCTTGCATACGGAATGCGTGCCGCCGGTGATGTTAAGTTCTCAATGATTGTATCATCAATCACAATGTGGACCTGCCGTGTTCTTATAGTTACAATCCTCTGCCGCGTATTCGGCTTCGGTCCGATTGCAGTGTGGATAGGTATGGCGTGTGACTGGTTTGTACGTGGAATATGCTTTACGACAAGATTTATCAGTGGCAGATGGAGTCAGATAAAAGTAATAGATAAGGCTGCCGGCAATTAGCTGGCAGCCAGTCCTCCCGTATACAGCTGGTAATATCTTCCCTTAAGTTCCATGAGCTGGTCATGATTGCCACGCTCTATTATCCGTCCGTTCTCAAGCACCATGATGCAGTCTGAGTTACGCACTGTTGAAAGTCTGTGGGCAATTACAAATGTTGTCCTGCCCTTCATAAGCTTATCCATTCCGTCCTGTACAATCCGCTCCGTTCTTGTATCAATTGAGCTTGTTGCCTCGTCAAGTATGAGTGCCGGAGGGTCTGCTATTGCGGCTCTTGCAATGGCAAGAAGCTGTCTCTGCCCCTGGCTTAAGTTAGCACCGTCACCCGTAAGTACCGTGTCATAGCCGTCAGGAAGCTTTCTGATAAAGCCGTCCGCATTGGCAAGCTTTGCTGCTGCAATAACTTCATCGTCAGTTGCATCAAGCTTTCCGTATCTGATATTATCACGTACTGTTCCCGTGAACAGATGCGTATCCTGAAGAACTATTCCGAGAGAATGTCTTAAGTCATCCTTCCTGATATGGTTAATATTTATTCCGTCATATCTTATCTTACCGTCCTGAATATCATAGAAACGGTTAATAAGATTCGTAATAGTAGTCTTTCCCGCACCTGTCGAACCTACAAATGCAATCTTCTGTCCCGGTGTCGCATACAGATTTACTCCGTGAAGGACTATCTTATCAGGGTTATATCCAAAGTCAACATCATCAAATACAACATCGCCCTTAAGCTCAACAAGCTCCTCTGTTCCGTCCTTATGTATATTTTTCCATGCCCACATATCGGTTCTTTCGTCAGTCTCGGTAAGAACACCATTCTCAAGCTTTGCATTTACAAGAGTTACATTGCCCTCATCCTCTTCATGAACCTCGTCAAGCAGCCTGAATACCCTCTCTGCACCCGCAAGGCCCATTATAACGCTGTTAAGCTGCTGGCTCATCTGGTTGATAGGCTGGTTGAAGCTCTTATTAAATGTAAGGAAGCTCGCAAGCCCGCCAAGAGTGAAACCGCCAAATCCGTTAAGTGCAAGCACACCGCCGACCATTGCACACACAACGTAGCTTATGTTGCCAATCTGCATGGTTACCGGCCCCATGATGTTAGCGAACTGGTTGGCATTATATGAACTCTCGCAGAGCTTATCATTAAGTCTGTTGAAGTTCTCTATGCTTTCTTCTTCATGACAGAATACCTTGACAACCTTCTGTCCGTCCATCATTTCCTCTATATAGCCGTTAACCCTGCCAAGCTCCTTCTGCTGCGCAATAAAGTATTTACTGCTTCTTCCGGCGATTGCCTTGGTAGATGTAAGTGTGACTGCAACCATAATCAATGTAACAACCGTAAGCGGAACATTGAGCACTATCATGCTTATAAATACACTGACAACCGTAATTACACTGTTAAGAAGCTGCGGCATGCTCTGGCTTATCATCTGTCTGAGTGTATCAATATCGTTAGTATATATTGACATGATATCGCCATGCGCATGTGTATCAAAGAACTTTATCGGAAGTCCCTCCATGTTGGAAAACAGATCCTGACGGAGGTCTCTTAGTGTTCCCTGTGTGACATTAACCATAATTCTGCTGTAAACCCATGTTGACAGCGCACCAATCGCATAGAACACCGCTACTCTTGCCATCGCTGCAAGAAGCGGTCCAAAGTCAGGGTCTGCACTTCCCATCATAGGGAGTATATAATCATCAATAAGTGTCTGCATAAAGAGTGTACCGCGTACACTGGCAAGCACACCGACAAATATGCATATGACAACTACTGCAATATGAACAGTATATTTTCTCATGACATACTGCATGATTCTTTTAAACAGCTTGCCGGGATTAGCTACCTTCGGTCTTGGTCCGCGTCCCCTTGCTCCCGGTCCGCCCTTGAATTCACGTACTTTCTCTGCCATACTATTCTCCTTTCCCAGGCTCATCAAAGTCACCACCGCCACCGGTCTGTGACTCATATACATCACGATAGATTTCATTGGACTTCATAAGCTCATCGTGGTTACCAAATCCGCTTACCACTCCGTCATCAAGCACAATTATTCTGTCACAGTGCTCAACACTTGAGATTCGCTGCGCAATGATAATCTTCGTAGTATCGGGAATTTCCTTTGCAAATGCGCTTCTTATCCTGGCATCTGTCGCCGTATCAACAGCACTTGTAGAGTCATCAAGAATAAGAATCTTAGGCTTCTTAAGCAGTGCTCTTGCGATACAGAGTCTCTGCTTCTGTCCGCCGGATACGTTGCTTCCGCCCTGCTCAATATATGTCTTATATCCGTCAGGAAATCTCTCGATAAATTCATCCGCGCACGCAAGCTCACAGGCACGTCTGCATTCTTCCTCCGTTGCATTCTTATTGCCCCAGCGGAGATTATCAAGAATTGTACCCGAGAAAAGGACATTCTTCTGAAGAACAACCGATACCTCATCTCTCAACGTCTCGATATCATATTCTCTTACATCCCTTCCGCCAACGTATACGGCACCTCCGTTAACGTCATACAGACGGCTTATAAGATTGACAAGACTTGACTTTGCGCTTCCGGTTCCGCCGATAATGCCAATCGTCTCGCCTGCATTTATACTGATGTTAATATCCTTAAGTACAGGCTCTGCGGCATTCTTTCCATATGCAAAATTAACGTGATCAAACCTTACGCTTCCGTCAGTAACCTCATATACAGGCTCTTGAGGATTGCAGATATCAGTTTTCTCATTAAGCACCTCAGCAATACGTCTTGCACTTGCCGCACTCATCGTTATCATTACAAATACCATCGAGAGCATCATAAGGCTCATCAGGATATTCATGCAATATGTAAGAAGGCTCATCAGCTCTCCTGTCGTAAGGGAGCCTCCGACTATCATCTTAGCACCCATCCAGCTTATGCAGAGGATACATGTATAGACCGTTGTCTGCATAAGAGGTGCGTTGAGCGTAATTATCTTCTCGGCATTTACAAACATATTGTAAATGTTACCGTTCGCCTTTTTGAACTTATCCTTCTCATAATCCTCACGTACATATGCCTTGACAACGCGGATTGCTGATATGTTCTCCTGAACACTTGCATTAAGGTCATCGTATTTTTCAAACACCATTCCAAAATACTTCGTTGCCCTGCTCATAATAAGCACAAGCGCACACCCAAGTACTATTACTGCTATCAGATATACGCTTGCAAGTCTCGCATTAATGATAAATGCCATTACCATCGCGCAGATAAGTGAAAACGGCGCTCTCATACACATTCTCAGAATCATCTGATATGCATTCTGTACATTGGTCACATCGGTTGTAAGCCTTGTTACAAGACCTGCAGTACTGAACTTATCAATATTAGAGAATGCAAATGTCTGTATGTTCTCATACATTGCCTTCCTTAAGTTCCTTGCAAATCCCGTAGAGGCCTTGGCACCATACTTGCCGCCAAGCACACCGAATAACAGTCCAAGTGCCGCGACAACAACCATCATTGCACCAACCGTATATATATGCTTCATGTTGCCCGCTTCGACACCTTTATCAATGATTGATGCCATAAGCACGGGAATCGCTGTCTCCATGATTACTTCAAGAATCATGAATATAGGCGTCGCAATTGAAGCTGCTTTGTACTCTTTAATATGTGCCGCCAGCGTTTTAATCATATTCTTCCACTTCCTTTTCAATAGATTTCAGCAATGTTAATATGTTAGCGTGCTAACAATAATAATACAATATTTTTTTAATGTCAAGCCGCTATTTGTGTACATTTTGTGACCTTTGCTTGACATCCGCCTTATTACAAATTAAAATGAAAACTGTTTACAATCTGATGCATATGAATGGAGTTTCGCGTGAAGAAAAGACTTGGTCATGAATTTCGTGTTGTTCACAACAAAATAAACAGATACATATCCTGCTTTATCAGTGAGATCGGCAAGTCAGAAGCTCTCACACAGCCTCAGTGCCATATTCTCGGGTATCTTATGGCTCACAAAGATACGGATGTATTCCAGCGCGACATTGAGAATGAATTCGATATATCACGCGCCACAGCAACCAATACACTTCAGGTCATGGAGCGCCACGGACTTATAATGCGTGCAGGCTGTCCCGAAGATGCCCGTCTTAAGAAGCTTGTCATAACAGATAAGGGTCGTGATGTATTTGAGTTGTTTGTACCGTATTTTAAGAAAATGGATAACCAGATTACTAAAGGTTTCTCCGGAAAAGAGATTGAGCAGCTCTATGATTTTCTTAAGCGCATACAGAAGAATCTTGATCCACCGTATTAATGTGTAAGCTTATGCTCAAGCTCCATGTGGGCATACATTCTGGATACACTCCATGATGCATTAGTCTTTGTAAGTATTGCTTTGTAACCTATGTCAACATTATCCCTTCTCAATGCAAACAACAGTCTGTCCATATGTTTTTCCGTAAGCCCGCACATTACCATAAGGCTTTTATCCGGACTAAATGCTGTACCTGCGCTGCTTACCGCATCATCTGTTTCGGCAATCATTCCTATTGTTTTTCCATACTCCGCTTTATCTGCAACTTTAGTCTTAATCCGCATCTGTGATGCTATTTTCTGAACTTTGGAACTCACAGCGGATGATACTTCAAACAGTAATATTTTCTCTGACATATTCCCTCCCGGATACTTTACACGGATACTTTAATTCCATACTTTAAAAATGGGACTGCATATAATCAATATATGCAGCCCCAATCTTCAACAATTATTATCTTATTCATCACCAAGTCTGAGATGTCTTGGAAGACCATCAACCATAATTGGTGAAAGTTCTGCCTGAATCAGTGGACGGATGTAATGGATAAGGTCATCTGTTACATATGCGTCATCTGTAATCCACTCAAGAGGAATCTTCTTCTCGATATTAGCAATCTTATGTACATCATGTGTCTCTGTAATACAGATATATGGGTCATCAGATACTCTCTTAAGTACTACAACCTTACCTGTCTCTCCCTCGAATGCAGCCTTAACAGCAGCACCGCCTACCTGGAAAGCCTCTGTTATATCTGTACGTGATGTCATGTGGGCTGCACATCTCTGAAGTGTTGAGAACTCAAGTGCTCTTGTCTTGATTCCAAGCTCTGAGCCAATCTTGTCCGCAAGGAACTTAGCAGAACCTGCAAGCTGCTTATGTCCGAATGCATCGACAAACTCAACGTGGTCAGCAAGTTCAAATACATATCTTCCGTCTGCAACCTTAATACCTTCTGAAACGGCAATTACAAGAGACTTACCTGTAGCACTTCTCTTTTTAACCTGCTCCATAAAATCCGCGATATCAAATACCTTCTCAGGAAGATAGATCATATCAACACCTTCGCAATCGTCTGAACGTGAAAGTGCCGCAGCAGCTGTAAGCCATCCTGCATTACGACCCATAATCTCAACTATAGTGATAGTTGGGTAATCATATACAAGACCATCCCTGATAATCTCCTTAAGTGATGCTGCGATAAACTTGGCAGCACTTCCATATCCCGGAGTATGGTCTGTGATTGCAAGGTCATTATCAATAGTCTTAGGTACACCCATGAACTTGATATCACTGTTAATTAATATAGCATAATCTGAAAGCTTCTTGATAGTATCCATTGAATCGTTACCACCAATATAGAAGAATGCTGATATCTCAAGCTCCTTAAGCTTTGCAAATATCTGCTCATAAACTTCCTTATTATCACAAATCTCCGGAAGCTTATAGCGGCATGAACCAAGGAATGAAGATGGTGTTCTCTTAAGAAGATCTATGTCGAGTGTTGTCTTAATGTGCTCTGACAAATCAACATACTGTCCGTCCAATAATCCCTTGATTCCATGGAGCATACCATACACCTTGTTAGCTCCTCTGTCCTTAGCTGTCTTATATACACCTACAAGACTCGAATTGATAACCGATGTAGGACCTCCTGACTGTCCAACAATAACATTACCTACCATTATGTAGCCCTCCTAATAATTGTATACCCATCCCTGACCCATTGGCCGGCCATCGGGTCAGTGTATACTGATACTGTTAATATACTGATATATTAGCATATATGACCTGATTTCTCAACCAATTAATTAGAGACTCTTTGCAACATTTGCAACATTCTCTGCTGTAAATCCAAAATATTCAAAAAGCTGCTTAGCCGGGCCTGATGCTCCGAAGCCCTTCATTGTGACATACGCTCCGTCAAGTCCCACATATCTTCCCCAGCCAAAGTCTGAGAGAGCTTCTACCGCAACTCTCTTACGGCATGCCTTAGGAAGCACCGACTCCTTGTACTCATCGCTCTGCGTTTCAAAAATATCCATACATGGCATGCTTACAACTCTCGCATCAATTCCATCACCGGCAAGAAGCTTCTTAGCCTCCACTGCCAGCTCTACTTCCGAACCTGATGCCATAAGAATTACATCAGGGACTTCCTTAGCTGAATCATCAATTACATAACCGCCCTTAAGTGCATCCCTGCTGCTTCCCGGCATCGGAGCAAGATTCTGTCTTGAAAGTACAAGTGCGGTAGGTGTCCTGTCAGACTTGATTGCTGCGTACCATGCAGCTTCTGTCTCAATTGCATCACATGGTCTGAATACGTTAAAGTTAGGCAGTGAACGAAGCATTGCAAGCTGCTCGATAGGCTCATGTGTAGGTCCGTCCTCTCCTACTCCTATGCTGTCGTGTGAGAGTACAAATGTAAGCGGCACTCCCATAATAGCTGAAAGTCTTGCCATAGGCTTAACATAATCACTGAATACAAAGAATGTTGCCACGAATGCACGCAGTCCTCCGTGAAGCATCATTCCGTTGCCGATAGCCGCCATTGCAATCTCTCTCACACCAAAGTGCATATTGCAGCCGCTTCTGTCCTGTGCTGAATAATCACCCATGCCTGCCATGTTAGTCTTGTTAGATGGTGCAAGGTCTGCTGAACCACCGATAAGATTAGGCATTACCTTCTTAATCTCGTTAAGCACACGGCCTGAGATACCTCTTGTAGCTTCCGGCTTCTCACCACGTGCCCAGTATTCATCTGATGCAAAAAGTTTATCAAGCTCTGCATTGTCTCCGTAATATTCATCCCACAGCTTACGCATGTCAGGATACTTTGCAGAATACTCTTCAAAGAGCTTATTCCACTCTTCCTCCTTATCTGCTCCCTTAGCTGCGTACTGTGCATAATTAGCATATACCTCTTCAGGTACTGCAAAGCTCTCTTCTAACGGCCACTTAAGATTCTCTCTGAGTGCCGCAACATTCTCAACGCCGAGAGGCTCACCATGTGCGCTTGCCTTACCCTGCTTAGCCGGACAGCCATAGCCAATCTGTGTATGAACCGTAATAAGTGAAGGACGTGTCTGGTCAGCCTTTGCCTCCTCAATAGCCTTGCCGATTGCCTCAAGATCATTGCCATCCGCAACATCTATTGTCTGGAAGCCGAATGCCTCAAATCTCTTCTGCACATTCTCTGTAAATGCTATATCAGTGCTTCCTTCAATTGAAATATTATTGGAATCATAGAATACTATGAGCTTGCCGAGCTTAAGCGTACCCGCAAGTGAAAATGCCTCAGATGAGATACCTTCCATCATACAGCCGTCTCCACCGAGAACATATGTGTAATGGTCAACCACATCATATCCGTCTTTATTAAATACAGCCGCAAGATGGGATTCTGCAATAGCCATACCTACTGCCATACCCATTCCGGCGCCAAGAGGGCCTGTTGTTGCCTCCACGCCTACTGTGTGGCGGTATTCAGGATGTCCCGGTGTCAGTGAATTAAGCTGACGGAATTCTGAGAGATCCTTAGCTGACAGATTACCATATCCAAACAGATGAAGCAGTGAATACAGAAGCATTGAACCATGTCCGCCCGAAAGAATAAATCTGTCCCTGTTCTTCCATTCCGGATCCTTAGGATTGTGATTCATATGCTTTGTCCAGAGCTCATATGCCATAGGTGCTGCACCGAGTGGAAGTCCCGGATGTCCTGAATTGGCCTTCTGGATTGCATCTGCTGATAATACACGTATTGCGTTAACTGACAAATTGTCAATCGCACTGTTGTTCATTGTAAATCCTCCTTGTTATACAGGTTTATATCAATCTTTAAAATCAGACTCGGTAAGCACAAAATATTCTCCGCCACGTCTTACATGCCTTCCGAATAATCTTCTGGAAGCACGTCGTTCTGCCTTGACAATAGCCTTGTCTATAATCTCCTTAACTTCATCCGTCCTTACATACTCTTTTTCTTTGCTTAATTTATTAATCTTCATATAGAGAAGTGTAAGTGCATCATCATTTACAACATGCTGGCGCTTGCCCGCATATTTTCTTGCATAATCAACAAGCTCTGCAACCGCATACTGCTTGATAACTATTCTGTGGTTAAAGTTCTCTGCCAGATCAGGATTAACACTGAGAAGCACATTAATCTCTGTATCTGAATCTATCAGTATTACAATCATTCCGCCTGTATCCTGCTTCATAACCTCAAGAAGCTCCGTGATTCTCTTCGGAACAATTGAACCCGCGTCTTCTACAATAAGGACCGTTCCTATAAGTCTTGGAAGTGACTTAGCGATTCCACGCTGGTTAATACTCTCACCGGTAGTCTTGGCAATCTTCTTAGGATATTCCGGATACAGCTGGTTAAGTGCCCTCGCAATATTCTTGGCAAGACTTGTCTTATCAGCACTCCTGTTGCCGCTGATAATTATATTACCTCTCTCCGATGTATTCCGGCCAATCTCATCACCGACAGTGTCAAAATACTCTGCCAGCTGTTCGGTTACGCCATCCATATCATTATATTTGTTGAAAAACTTACGTACTTCCTTTGGAATTTCCAATTCAAACGCCTCTTCTCCATCATCATATTCTGATTCGTCATATTCAGGCTCTTCTTCATCAGGACTGCCTTCATATTCTTCCTCATATTCGTCCTCTTCCGGCTCCTCCTCAACCGGCTTTGACTTTTTCTTTCTGCCAAAATGGAATAATGCCCTTACGCCTGATGGCTCTTCTTCCTCAATCGGCTCTACATCATACTCCTCATCCTCTTCGTACTCCCCATCTTCATCGTACTCATCGTCTTCCGAATACTCATCTTCCGCATACTCATCGTCATAGTCATCTTCTGAATATTCGTCATCATAACTGTCATCGTATTCTTCACCGTATTCTTCATCTTCCGCATCAGGAATCGGTTTCTGTGAGTCCTGCTCCTGCGATACGGCACTGTTATCCATAGCTTCCCTTACCTCTCTGGCAAGTTCATCTGCCATGGCCTTCTGTGCCTGCCTCTGATGTTCCTCATCAGAGAACCTCTGCTCCAATACCCTGCGCTGCTCCTCTGCCGCCGCTTCTTCCCTGTCTTTTGCAAGCTTGCTCTTGTATGCATACAGCCATATTCTTCCGTCTTCCTTCTGCTTTACAGCACCCGTCTCGATATGCGCTGCTGCCTTACCTGTTCTGATTGCAAGGTCTGTCTTCACCGACTGCAGCATAAGCTCCTGATTGGCATTGTCTCTGGCCTTCGCCTCATCAAAAGGTACTCCTGTCTTAGCCGCTTCCGCCTTCTGCTTTGCCATAAGCCTGTCATATGCTTCTTCTTTGGACTCCCTTGCTGCAAGCTCTCTCTCAAGTTCTTCTTTGGAGAATTCCCTTGTCTCCCGGCTGCCGTATTTTTCTTCCTGTACGGCCTCCACCCAGTCAGCAATGCTCATCTGGCCGTCTATCTGCTCATCAGCAGCATTATCACTGTCGTCACTATCATTCTTACTGTCTTTGTCAGCCTCATCCTGGACACTGCCAAAGTCATTATTCATAAATGACGGCATTGGGCTTACAGGTGTAATAGGTGCAGTATCTGAATTCATAATCTCATCAAGATTCTTGGCAAGCTCTGCCTGAAGATTGCGCGTGTCATATATGCTGTATTCCCTTACAGGAACCTCGATCTGCTCTGCTGTCTTGGCAATCCGCTCTTCCGCATCTTCCTGACGTACATCTTCATAACTGTCTTCAAGATTCTGTCTTGCCTTTGCAATAAGCTCATTAAGTGACTGCTTTGCTTTTTCTATTCCTTCATTGCCGGATGATGAATCACTGTCGTCCGTGCCTGATGAATCCGCATCCTCTGCATCATCCACGTATGAGGAGTCCTGATATTCCGGATTGTCTGCCTGTGTATCAGCAGGAGTCTCCTCATCCTCCTCATCCTCTTCTTCCCCGTCTTCATCATCAGGACTGCCGCCCTTTGCACTCATGGCAGCCTTATTAATTAGCGCGCGGAAAAAATTCTTGGCATTCTCGTCAGCCTTATTCTGGATAAGATCCATCGCCGGGCCGTCGTCTTCCTCATCATCTTCATATCCGGCACCGTCGTATCCGTCTTCCTCGTCATCTTCATATTCAGCATCTTCATACTCATCCTGTGAGTACTCTTCCTCGAGCTCATTTTCCATCTCATCACTGTATCGGATCTTCTCATGCTCTTTTGCAAATATCAGCTCTTTTGTCTGATCTGCATCCGGTGCATCCTTTTTTCTGACAGCCTCTTCAAATATCTTCTGCTGTGTAGCCGTTATGTCAGCATACTTCTGCTTAAGCCTTATTGCACTGTCAACATATTCACCGTCAGAGAACCACAATATAATCTCATCACATATATGAACACACTTATCAGACATGCCGGCATAGCTGTAAAGCTGTGCAAGCTCATACATGTACTTCTCGTCTATCTCCTGGCTCTTGTACTCCTCAAGTATCTCGATAAGAGTATCTACCGGTGCATTCTCTGCCTTGCGGAGCTTATACTCAAGAATAAATCTGTTCACATCATGTGATGCCATATGAACATATTCCTCATACAGATCTTCCGCATCCTCGAACTGTCCAAGTCTGATAAAAAGCTCTGTAAGCTTATATACAAGCCTTCTTCCGCCCTGGTTCCTGTTATATGCGAGTATGGCAGTATCTCTTGCTTCCTCTATGTATCCTGCTGCTTCCTGAACATTAATTATTGTTGCAAGTGTAGCCCAATCCTTCATCTTGCGCCAATCCATAGAATTAGCAATAGCTGCTGCCGCCTTGTAATCTTTTCTGGCTGCGAGTTTCTTAATCTGTTCTAATTTTATATTGAATTCGTATTTATCCACGATAACGCCACCTTTTCAAAAGAAAGTTAAACATACATAATTAAGTTTATCACAGCATATAATGCTTGTCAAAAAAGTTTACAGCTCTGCCGCTTTCCAATACATGGCATATCTGTATAAACTGCGTGTTGTCATATATCGCGGATGCATTACAGCAGGTCAAGCGTCTGCTGCTCATATTCAATCCTTGTATACTCAAGATTCTCACGCTCAATGTTGCTTTGATAATCCACAACAACAGTCTGCTGTATTCTGCCGGCCATCTTCTGCCCAAGAATATAATTAACATCAAACCTTCCCGTAATAGCAGGTGTTGCACCTCTTGCAGGAACAATAAGCTGCACATGGTTTGTCTTCAGCAGTTTGAATATAGGCTCCCATATGTATATATCCTTAGCCGCGCCAAACGGATTATCGATAAATATTACCTTGCCCGTCACCGCTGCCCCATGAGTTGCCGCATTTATATTGGAGATATAATTGATAACCGCAATCAGGAACTGAATATATATGCCCTGTGACTGTCCCGTACTTCCCACAGCCTCCTCATACTTAAGGAACCTGCTCTGATCGCCGATTCTCTCACGTTTGTACAGATTCACCCTTATTGCATCCATATCCGTAACAATGACAGAAAAAAGTCTCTTCCATGTCAGTCTGTTGCGTATATACTGAAGTCTCTGTGCCGCATCCCTGAAGCTCTCAGCCGCTGTCACTGTCTCGTCTATGTAGGCAGACATGCGTTCCTTGTATGACTCCTCTTTTACATATGGTATCTGCAGGTCAATTATCGATATAAGCTTTCCGTCCAGCGTTATTGTCGAAAGCTGTGGAAGCCTGTCAAGCTCCGTCTTTATATTGCTGCAGGTCTGAAGACATCTGTTCTCAAAGCTTTCCTTTATACGTTCCATGTCTTCCGTGCTCTTTGCAACATTATCTCTCTCAAGCGCTATATACTCATTGGTCTCCTTTAGCTGTCCGGCAAGCTCTTCACACTGTTTTGCATCAGCCGGTGCATCCAGGCTTCTTGTAAATTCATCCGCAAGATCTGCTGCCTCAAGTCTGCGCAGTCTGTCAGTAAGCTCTGCCTTCTGCTTTGCAAATGTATCCTTGCGCTTTTCAAGCCTTACAAGAATCCTCTCGAGTTCTTTCTGGACATTCTCGTAATCCATGTAATTCTCCAAAGCCACATTCTCATCTGCTCCGGTCACATCCGCATCCGCCTCATCTATTCCGGCAGCACGGATAATTCTCTCCATATCCTTAATCATAACCTCAAGCTTTGTGTGCTGCTTAACAGTCTCCTTCTGTCTGTCAGACAGCCTGGCTTTGTTTTCTCTCATCTTTGCAACAAGCGCCGTATGCTGCTCCTTGAATGCCGCTGTATTGGCACATTCAAATTCCTCATAACTTCCGTACTTTTCCTCTATCTGATAGATTCCATGTGCTATACTTCCGTCAAGTCTGTTATAAAGTGCGCTCTGCGATTCTATTGTCTGTGTTATTGAAGCAATCTGCCCATCATACTCAGCCAGTCTGTCACGTATCGACATAAGCGCATCATTACTGCTGTCCGCCATTGAGTCGTCATCAAGCGCTTTCCTGACATCATCAACCGACATTCGCCTGTACTCTATCATACGGCAGCATTTGTCCATAGACGCAGCAAGATGGTTCTTAAGCTTCTCCTTATCCGTTATGTCAGATGTATCCTGCTCAATAATGCTTCTGAGTGCTGCAAACCTGCTCTCGAGATCCTGTTCACTGAATTGTTGTGCATTAACCGTGTTATCAGAACCTGCTTCGTAATCTTCACTATAATATGGTGCAAATGCAGTCCACTGGACATCCATTCTTTCAAGCGCACTCTGTACCGATGCAATCTTCGACCGGTATGCGCCGGCCCTTTCCTGTGATGCGCTGAGATCTGCCCCCGCTTTCTGTTTCCTTAAAGAGTACTCCTGAATCATCCCGTCAAGCCGCTTCACTTCGGCTCTGTGTCCCACAGCCCTGTCGAACAGCTCTGTAATCTTTTGAAGAAGCTCTGCCCTCTTAAGATCATGTGCCTCTCTCTGCGATTCGTCATCGTACTCTCTTGTGAGTGAAGCCTTTGATGTGTTAAGGTTCTCAAGTCTGCCGATAAGCTCCGTTCTGGTCTCTGCAAGCTGCACTGCTTCAGCTTTAAGCTTTTCAAGCCGGACTGCCGGACTGTCATTATAATCAGACCTCTTTACCGCTTCTCTTACTGCAAAATCATAGTCCTCCCTTATCACATCTCTTCTGTCTGAAAGACGCGCTATCACATCATCAAGCTCAGCTATCTCTTCGCTGCATTTTTTAATCTCATTGTCAATGCCTGACGGTTCTGTAAGAAATGACATATCCCTCGATGCAAATGTCACAAGTTCATTGTTCACTTCAAGCTTCATATCATACAGCACATTTTCACTGATAACCGGTACCGCATATGCACCGTTAAAGCTTCCAAGCACTGTATCCGACCTTACTCTTTCAAAATCATTTTTTATTATAAAGCCGTTATGAATGAATGGAACGCGCTTTATGACATCCCGTTTCTGTCCCTGCTTAAGGCCCGCATACCAGCGTGAGCCCTGCATGGCATCTTCGCCATACTGCTTCTGAAGATAATCCCACACTTTGTCATACTGTTCATCGCGGCACACATACACGCCGTTCTTAAGTGACTCAGCATATACTTCGAGGTCAGATCTTCTGCGCATACTTTTGTCAAACTGTGATTCAGTCTCCTTAAGTGCCGCCGATACCGCTCTTGCCAGCCCCTCCGGCGTCTTCTGTGAATACACATTGCACAGCTTGTCAAAAAGCTCATCGGCATGCTTTCCTGCCGCAAGTTCCTGTTCAAGCTTCTCTGCCTGCTGTCCGTTCACCTCTATAAGAGTATCTGTTCTGTCAAGCTTAGTACGGCACATATCAATCTGTGTCTTTACTGACGCCAGTTTTTCCTCAAGTTCCCGCATATGCATTCTGCATGCTGCTGCCTCATCATTCACTCCTGCCAGCTCATCAGACGCATTCTCAGCGACAAGTACCGTATCGGCACCAAGCATTCCCGATATGGCATTCTCGTCGGAAGTTATCTCATTCTTGAGATATTCAGAACGTCCAAGTGCCTTGGATATTCCTGATTCTGCTGCCTTAAGTGCATCTGCTGCTGTATTGGATACGTTCTCCTCATTGGCAAGCAGTGCTTTTGCCTCTGTCATACCCGACAATAATTCATGTCTTCTGATATCATCAGCTGATTTTTTATATGATGCAAGATTTCTCAGTTCCGCAGCTATGTCTTCATGGTCACGGAGTCTGTTATCTATAATCTGGGTTATCTCATCAAACTGCCTCTTATATTCAAGATATTCCCTGTAATCTGCAATGCACTCCTTAAGAGTAAGTTCAAGCCGCAGACTTTCCGAAGCCTGCACAGCAGACGACCTCTCCTGCTCAGATTGCCTGAGAAGCTCCCCGACTTCCTTCATTGAATTCTTCTGTTCGATAATCTCCGCAGTGTCTATAAGCCGATGTTCTCTGTCGGTCTCAATCTGTATTCTCTCAATCGCCTCTGCTGCAGACTGCTCCTCAGCAGCTGTTTCATCACTCTTTTTCCTTGCTGCCGCGAGCATCCTTACAAGTCTGGCACTGTTCTCATTTTTATTGCGGTATATACTTTCAAAATCTGACAGTCCCTGTGCGAACTCATCTATGGCCTGTATCTGCATGTCATACTCATCCATAATGGCATGCTTTCTTGAAAGTTCAACAAGCTTATCCTTTATGTCAAGAAGCGTCCTTGCCATGCGGTCATCATCATTACCGTTGCCTGTTATGTTGTGGAAGGATTTCTGGATAATCTCCTCAATAAGCAGATCCTCAACAACCTTGCGGCTTGTCCTGTAATTCGTCTCAAAATATGTTCTTACATGGCCTTCCGTCTTATTGATTCCTCTTACGATTTCCCATTCACTTTCATAGATTCCATATCCGCTTATAAAGTTCTGATAATCTCCCTTGCGGTCAAATATCTTTACCGATACTCCGAAATCCTTCTTCTCAAGGTCTCTCAGGTAATCTTTAAGTTCCTGATATGTTACCTTTTTGCCATCCTTTGAAAGCGGCAGATTTCTTATGTCATTATCGCCGAATTCCCTGTAGAATATGACATAGTTAAAATATTCCACTGATGCCTGGTCATTTGCCGAAACTGCCTGTGAAGCAGCTGATACGGATGAAGCCTGTGACGTTCCCGTGCCGTCCGTATCATATCCATCTGGCACTGCTTGCTGCTCTGATGATGTATTTCTTGCTTTGCGTGCGCAAAAGCCCGTAAGCATATATTTGTAATTGTCCTTACGGTAGCATGGGTCAAGATTCCACTCTATAAGTGAATGTATCGTTGTATTGCCGCTGTCCCCACGAAAAAGCTTCTCTATCGGCTGTTTGTCATCAAGTGTGCAGTTTGGAATCATATTCTGCATAAGCAGAAGCATAAGAAGACTCTTACCGCCGCCGTTGGCAAGATCATACAGCGTATTCTTGCCGGAAAAGCGCATCATGAAATCATCATAATACTGGGTTCCAAAGTTATATTTGACATTGTTTACACGTATGCGGTTAATCTGTGGCATCTTCTTCCTCCCTCATTACTTCGAGAAGTCTTCCCTTATATTCCTCAAAATAGTTCTGTGCAAGTGCCCTGAACCTGTCTTTCGGATAATACCTCGTATCAGCCTGCACAAAAAGCTCCTGTCTTACCAGAAAGTTCATAACAAGCTTTACAAAGCCCGTCTTTGAATTCCTAGCGGCACGAAGCCCCTGCGAATCTTCCACGCTTACAACAGGAAGCCCGTCCCAGCTTAAGGCAATCTGTCTGAAACTGTTTTCTTCAATCTCGTTAAGCACTATCGCCTCACGCCTGTCTGCAATCCCCGTAACTGCAGCATCCGTTCCTGATATTATATCCTCAACCCTTACAAATTCAGAATATGCCGTACTGTCCGATGACTGGTAAAAAAATGTCAGCACATTATATATTACAAAATACGCAAGATACAGCTCCCTGTTATTCCTTATGCCTATCTCGCGCCTCAGTTCCTCATTGGAGTATCCGAATGCCCTGTTATTCTCTCCTGCGCTTACATAGAGGCCGTTAGCATACTCATACATATGTATATTCATCTTTTTAAGAGACATATGTACTATGTCATACACTTCACCGTTATTATTGTACTCCTGATAAAGTGCGGCATTACTGCCATTTTCCGATATCTCCTCACCCATGAGCAGCTTTGACACAATATCAAGTGCCTTATCAAGATTCCTCTGTTCCATCACTGCCTCCGTTGTCCTGTGTTCTGGCAAGCCTGAATATAAGCTCGCTTACCACTGCTTCTTTGCCAACTTCAACTTCACCGTCAGCCATCTCTATCTCTATCACATATGGATTACCGTTCACTCCGGCTGCGCCATCCGCTGCCAGTCCTTCCTTAAGTATGCCGTCAAGGAAACTCTCTTCCGTATCATCCGGACCGCCTATGACATAGCGCCGCTTCTGGCACAGATTAACGAGAAATGAATAATAATCCGCATTGGCAAGTATATTATCTGCCTTTTCTTTGTATCTGTCTTTGAGCCATGCATTATACCATGACAGTGTAAATTCCTGCTTTTCCTCAAGGAGCCTGATTATACTCCGCATGAAAAATATGTAATTATGGCTTATTCTTTCATCTTCCGCCTCATCAGCGAAGATGATATCCTCCTGCGTTCCCGGAGCATCTTCCTCGACTATATCCTGCTTCTGTGTCCTTTGTGTGAGACACTCGTCGATTATTCCAAAGTCGAACATCTTAGAAGTCTTTGGCCTGAGCATGGCACCAATCATCATCTCAAGCGGTCTTGTTGTATCTGAACGCACCATCTGCTCAAGAAGCTGTCTGTAGTCACAATGTATTCTCAATCTGCTGAGCTTATTCCGATGTATCACATTATCTGTCAGCTTCTGCAGATCCATGCATGCCCGCAGCAGTTCCCCATGTCTGCTCATTGCCATCTTAAGCTGGTCATCAAGTTCATATATCTCATCAACCGCTCTTCTGTAACCATCCCCCGCATGTGCCGGCGTGCTTTCCATCTTAGCTATTGCCGCATCTATCAGCTCTTTATTTTTTACAAATAATCTCTGCTCGTCATCAAACCACTGCATTCCGTTATCAGTAAAATCCCTGTACGCTTCAAGGCCTGCAAATACATCCGTTGCCAGAAGCCTCTCGACTTCCCTGCGCTCGAGCATAAGTCTCTCGACCTCATCATTGATACGGCCTACTACCTGCGTTCCCCGTCCAAAATCCTGTGACTTAATCATCTTTTCAAGCAGAAGCTGCTGCACGCTTATTCTGCTCTCATCCTTAATCTCCTTAGTATCAAGATAGAACTCTATCGCATCAGGACTTATTGAATACCACACCGTATTATTGCGTATCGAACTGTCTATCAGCTTCATTCTTGAGACCTTGTGCTTTCTGTCCACAGGGTCATAATATCCGAATTCAAATGGTTTTCCGTCATTTTTTATCTTATCAAATACATAGTCTGCAATATCCCTGCATTCTTCATCTGTCACATTAAGCACAAAATCCCTGCGTATGCATTGTCCTATGAACTCTACATACTCAGGGTACGTCACATCTTTTTCTTTAAAATTATTCTCTTCAATAAAAAAACGCAGGACCGCCATGACGATATAGCCCATGTCAAGATCTGCATACTGGCCCTGCCTGAAATTCTCAAAAGAAATCTCCGTAAGCTTAAAGAACGGATAATACTTCTTCAGGTTCAGCATTCTGACTCTGTGTTCATGCACGATATCATTCTGTAAAACATTTGCCTGCGCCATATTATCCTCCATTCCGCAGGCACAAAGTGCCGGAGGAATCGCAGAGCCAAATATCAGATTTGGCTCTGCGACAGATGCTGTTTGTGGCGCCTGCGGCACAAACAGCTGTGTGAAAAACAGATATTAATCTGTTTTTCACACTATCCTCCATTCTTTTAAAGGTCTACTCTTCCCTCAAGTGCTCTTAAGAGTGTCACTTCGTCAATATACTCAAGGTCACCGCCAACCGGAACGCCGCTTGCTATCCTGCTTACTTTAATCCCCGTAGGCTTGACAAGCTTGCTTATGTACATCGCCGTTGTCTCGCCTTCAAGACTTGAATTGGTAGCTATTATCACCTCATCAACATCGCCTGCAAGCCTTGTTATGAGTTCCTTGAGCTTAATATCGTTAGGTCCTATGCCGAGCGCCGGTGAGATTGCGCCGTGCAGGACATGGTACACGCCATCATACTTTCCGGTCTTCTCATAAGCTGCCATATCCCTTGTCGATTCAACTACCATAATGACCTTATGGTTACGCTTTGTACTGCTGCACACCGGGCAGAGCTCCGAATCCGTAAGCGCATAGCACTCCGAGCAGTAACGGACATTGCTGCGCGCATTCACCATAGTCTGTGCGAGCTGCTCCACGCGCTCCTTAGGCATATTGATAATGTGAAACGCCAGGCGTTGTGCTGATTTAGCACCAACACCCGGCAGCGCGGAAAGTTCTTCTATTAACTTTGTTATCTGACTTCCGTATAAATCCATCGTTACACCGAATCCTTACCACTTTACTTTCATATGTCAGCGACTAGAATGGGAAGCCGCCGCCCATACCGCCAAGACCACCTGTTATCTTAGACATCTGTGACTGTGACTCCTCCTCCATCTTGCGGAGTGCCTCGTTAGTTGCTGCAACTATAAGATCCTGAAGCATCTCTATATCATCAGGGTCAACTACTTCTTCTGAAAGCTTAACACTTAAGACTTCCTTCTTACCGCTTACTGTAACTTCTACAGCTCCGCCGCCGGCTGATGCAGTGAACTCTTTGCTCTCAAGCTCCTTTGTAGTCTCCTCCATCTGTCTTTGCATTCTCTGTGCCTGCTTCATGAGGTTATTCATATTGCCCGGCATCATTCCGCCCGGATATCCGCCTCTCTTTGCCATTATATTAAATCCTCCTTGTCATCATCAATCTCAATATCCATTTTAACTAAATCTCTTATATCTGTAAACATATTCCTGAAATCCTGATCCTCTTTAAGCCTGGATGCCCTGATCTCAACCTCTTTGCCTGTTCGTGCGGCTATCGCAGCACGAATCTGTGCAAGCTGGTCAGGTCTGCTTATATATGAATATGTTGACGGACTGGATGTCATAATCTCTATCCCTGTGTTATTATCGTCAACCTTTACATTAGATGCACGCAGCATCTGTGCAAGGCAGCCATCATCTATATCCGTTACAATATTATTCCACTGTGCGGCTACCTGCCTGAGATCTTCGGGAAGTGCCTTTGGAAGAGGCTTATCATTGTCAGGTGTACTGCCGCCTTCCGTACTCTGTCCCGCTGCGGCAGCGGTATTCGCCGCTGCATTAGAAGCATTCCCCGGGTTAACCGTAAAATTACCATTGTCGAGTCTTTGCTCAAGCTGTGTAATCCTGCTTATTATATCGCTGATATCACGGCTCTGCTCCATCGCCGGGTGTGTGAGCTTAATCAGCGCTATCTCTATCATAATCCTCTTCTGAGTCGAATACTTCACATCATTGGACAGCTCTGAGAATATCCTTATATAACGCATAAGCGTATCATCATCAATAAGTCCGCTCTCTTCCTTAAGAAGTGCCAGATTGTCACTCGACATATCTATTACATCCTGTGCATCCTCTGATGTCTTAATAAGCAGAAGATTACGCAGGTACCACACAAAATCTACAACAAACTGTCCCAGATCCCTTCCCTGCATGATAAGATCCTCAAGCAATCTTATACAGCCCGTGGTATCAGCCGCAAGAACCATTCTTAAGAGCCTTGAAAAGACTTCCGTATCAACTGCGCCAAGCACCTCAAGTACATTATCATACTTAAGATCCTGTCCCAGATAGAATGCCAGACACTGATCCAGCAGGCTGAGTGCATCTCTGAGTGAGCCGTCAGCCGCCTTGGCTATATATCTGAGTGCCTTATCTTCGACATTGATATTCTCAGCCTTCATAAGCTCTTCAAGCCTTGCCGTTATCGTCTCTATTGATATTCTCTTAAAATCATATCTCTGGCACCTTGAAAGGATTGTAATAGGAATCTTATGTGTCTCAGTAGTCGCCAGAATAAATATTACATATGAAGGTGGTTCCTCAAGCGTCTTAAGAAGCGCATTAAATGCACCTATAGACAGCATATGCACCTCATCGATGATATACACCTTATATCTGCCTTCAGTAGGTGAATACTGAACCTCTTCACGTATCTTACGTATATCCTCGACACCGTTATTGGAAGCGGCATCTATCTCTATCACATTCATGGAGCTTCCTGCGGCTATAGACTTACACATTGCACACTCTCCGCATGGTCTTCCGTCAACAGGATGTTCGCAGTTGACTGCCTTTGCAAATATCTTCGCAACTGTAGTCTTACCGGTTCCCCTCGTTCCGCAGAACAGATATGCATGTCCGATTCTGTCAGCCTTTATCTGGTTGCGAAGCGTAGTAACTATTGCGTCCTGGCCTTTGACATCATCAAAATCCGCCGGTCTCCATTTTCTATATAAAGCTGTATATGACATTACAAACTAATCCCCATTCCTGCCCGTCTATCCGGGCATCCCATATCTGTGTACAGGCATCAGTCAAATGTACCGAAGCTTATTCCAAGCAGCTTTGCCTCCCTTACCATTGATGACTGAGGGTCAACAAACTTTAATTTACCTGCTACGTCCTTAAGAGGTACATTGACAATATCACCATTATTAATTCCTACCATATATCCGTACCTGCGGTTAATGATAAGGTCTGCTGCAGCCGCACCGAACCTTGATGAAAGCACTCTGTCATAAGGACATGGGCTTCCGCCTCTCTGCATGTGTCCCGGAATCGTCACACGTACTTCCTGTCCTGTACGCTCCTGTATCTTATGTCCAATCTCATATGATACTGACGGAAATGCCGGTGCCTTACGCTTCTCCTTAAGTTCCTTCTTGGATAAGGCTGCATCCTCCTTAGAGATTGCACCCTCCGCAACTGCTATGATTGAAAAACGCTTTCCTGAGTTATTACGCTTCTCAATCGCCTCAACGACCGCATCTATATCATACGGAATCTCAGGTATAAGTATGATATCGGCACCACTTGCGACTCCGGCATAGAGTGTAAGCCAGCCTACCTTATGTCCCATTATCTCCACGATAAATACTCTTCCGTGTGAATATGCAGTCGTATGGATATTATCTATAACTCCTGCTGCCACTTCCACTGCACTCTGGAACCCAAAAGTCTCCTCCGTACCCCACAGGTCATTATCTATAGTCTTAGGAAGCGAAACAATATTAAGTCCTTCCTCGCTCAGAAGATTGGCTGTCTTCTGTGAGCCGTTGCCGCCAAGAATAACAAGACATTCAAGTCCAAGCTTCTTATATGTCTTCTTCATAAGTTCAACCTTATTGTTGCCGTCACTGTCAGGTTCATTCATAAGCTTGAACGGCTGCCTTGATGTACCAAGAATAGTTCCGCCCTCTGTCAGAATTCCCGAGAAGTCTTCAGGTCTCATAACTCTGTAGTCGCCGTACATAAGCCCCTTATAGCCATCCTCGAATCCAATAATCTGAAAATCTTTACCCGAACCATACAAAGACTTAGCCACACCTCTCATTGTTGCATTAAGGCACTGGCAGTCACCGCCGCTTGTAAGCATACCAATCTTTCTCATGTCATTCTCCATTTCTGCCCGTTTGCAGGAGCACCAATAGCAATGGTAAATATTTTACATACATATCTGATTTTACACCATTACTTCAATTCTGTCATTGAAAAATTTAAGCCGAAGCCACTGAACTTGTCAATGTCTCCGGCACGATTTACGAAAGTTTCTGATATATATTATATACATTTTACAAACTAAAATCCACGCACTTTGCTTTGTACAACAAAAAACAGACGTTACCGGACCAGTTAGCTCGGCTCAGGTTTGCTTCCGGCACACAGAAGGTTTCACTTAATGCTGCTACGTTCCCGTCCTGACATGGTTCATGAATTCCTGTTGCGAAAGGCCCAAGCGTCAACACCACTTCTTCCGGGCAGCTCCATCCGTTGCTGTCCGAGGCAAAGTATAACTCCTGCTATAGCGGATTGCAGGTACAGGGAACCGCTGACTCCCCAGCCGCGTGGATAATAAATTATAACAATAAAATTTCAATATGTCAATTATGCAATTCCTACCACATGAATGGCGGCTGCCGCACCAACCTGTGTTGACAGGTCAATCGTTCTTCCTGCCAGTTCTATTACCGGCCTGCTTATACTCTGCTTGTTAATTCCTTTCAGCTTGGCAGTATAGCCGTTAGACAGAGTGACTTTGCTTCCTACATATGTGCCAAGAATATTCATCAGGAACTCTTCAAGCATTGCCATATCGAACTTTCCTTCAAGCTCCTTCACCATAATCGAAGCAATCTTAAACGGGCATATCTTGTCCCTGTATGCTCTCTCTGCCGTCATAGCTTCATAAGAATCTGCTATTGCAATCATTCTTCCGTATTCACTGATTCTGTTAAAATCATATCCCATAGGATATCCCGAGCCATCGCATCTCTCATGGTGGTCGAGAATAGCTCTCTTTACTGATTCGGGAATCTCAGTATTCTTAATCATCATATAACCGTTTATTGAATGCTTCTTAACTTGCGCAAATTCCGCCTCTGTAAGAGGTCTTGCCGCATCGAGTATCCCAAGCGGAAGCTGCAGCTTGCCGATATCATGTATAAATCCTGCGAGCGTTACTTCCTTAACTGCTTCCGGAGGCATCTTTCTCCACATTGCAAATTCAAAACATATAAGTGCCACATTGGATGAATGTGCAAATACAGTATCCGAATAGTCATGAAGCTGCTTTATAAGCTCTGCATAATCAAATACCTGCGGTGCTTCACGGATAATCTTTATTACTGCATCAACAACCGGCTTTATTCCTTCTTCTGTCCGGAATACAACCATATTACGTGCCGCAATCATGTCTTCCGCTATATAAGAAAGTGCATCATCGACATCATCTTTCTCAGACTCATCCGCCTTTACCTTAATCACACGTATTCTGTTAGCCTTAAGCAGATCTATAAGTTTTTTATCAACCACCTGCTTTTCGGATGCAATCACAGCACCAAACGGTGTGCTTACATCCTCAGCAATAATCATTCCCTCTGCAAGTTCATCCAGTTCTATCTTCTTTATCATACGCTTCTCCATTCATTACCAGCCGAAGTAATTATTAATTCCCTGCACAAGTCCGTCCCCAAGTACTGCCAGAGCAGCGTCATCATGCCTGGAAGATGCATTACCAAGTTCTATATCCACTGAAGGTATTGTGCTGTACGAGGTCTGTGTAAGATCTATCTGCATACTGCCGCCTCCGTTAATCTTTGCGCCCTTTGCCCTGAGCGCGCTGATAAGGCTGCTTCCGAGCACATCATGTTCTTCCCATATCCGGGCAACCGGGTCCATTGTCTTAATCGCATCCGGCACCGCAATATAAAAGCAGCCCTTATCATAATCAAGTCCGTCACCGTCCCAGTGAAGTGATATATGACAATCTGCAACATTGTTACATATAACTGTTCTGGCGACATTGTCAAGCTGCACATCTTCACCGTCCCGCAGCATAAGCACATCATATCCCTCTGCAAGAAGCTTCTGCTTAAGTATCTGCGCCATATTGAGTGTAACCGTGCTCTCGGCAGTCCCGTCTGCAAATGTCATTCCGCCTGATACAGCCACAGCCTCAATAGCTCCTGCTGCCGTTGTGCCTCCCGTAGTCTTGGGAGAACCATCCGGATGGCACCATGTCTTAACCGATGAGCCGCCATTCGTTCCGTGTCCGGCATTAACACCTACTATTATATCCTTACGGTTGGCAGCCGCCTTATACATGACTGCATATCCTGAATTAATGGCAGAATTGCCCGAATACTGCCATGTTCTGTCCAGATATATCTTCTGCCCGTCCTCATATACCCTTCGTCCGTTAATCACAGCGGGCTCTGTCTTATTCTGAGCCGTCTGCGCCGTAGATTCCTGTACCGAAGCTTCCCGAAGCACATCAGTTGTACCTGTCCCGGCAGTATTATGTTCATCAGAAGAATCCTCTGCACCGCCAATATACACCCTGCTCTCCTGTGTCTGCAAATCCACATTACTGCCGGCATCAGATGATGCGCCGCACGCACTTACGCCAAAGAGCATCATTCCGGCACATACAGCCGCTGCACATCTGGCTTTTATGCGCTTATCCGTAAAAAGTCCCATTATATCATTATCCTTTCTTACCGTTCCACCTTCTCACTAATCTTATATTAAATCCGAGTACTTTCTTTAAAAAAGCCGCCGTAACACTCACCGGTCTTCTTATCGGTCTCATCCACAGCCATATCATACATACAGCACGATATATAATTGAATCGGTACTTATGCTTCTTCCGTTACGTTCAAGTACCGTCATAACGCCTATAATCTGTTCTGCCTTAATCGGTCCCTCGACAGCGGTCTGATTATCTCCGACAAAATAGAAACCATCCGCATCATGCCTGAATATACGGTGTATTACAAGTATACCGCTGCTGCGTCTGTAAAGAGCCACAGCTCCTCTCTTAAGCCCATCTGCTTCTGTGCTCTCAATTATTACCGAATCCCTTCCCGGCACAATGAGCGGATACATGCTGTATCCCTGTGGCTTTATGCGGACTGCCTTACCCATGCCAAGCAATCCTTCTATACTCTGAATATTACTGTCACCCAAATTCTGTCTCCTGTCTTATTCGCACACATATCACACATACATAACGTAAAAGCGGACACGATATAACATATTATACCCTGTCCGCTTTATAATGTGAAGTTAATTATTAAAATACCGGTTCTTATAACACCGTCTTCATCCCAATCAGTTTATCTCAGTTAATTCTTCTCCGGCATTCCGTCAGGACATCCCTTATAGTCTCCTCTGAAATATGAACCGCTGCTCTGTCTTCCGTCTGTTGCTGAACATGCCTGACATGTATCTACTCCCGGGTTAGCCTGCTTTCTTCCGTATCTGCAGACTGTCTCATTATTATCATCTCCACTAGCTGCATATACGCCTTCAGCCTTCTCATCAAGTTTCTCTACTACAGGTCTGCTATATTCTTTCATAATTATTCCTCCGCTCTGCACACTCTGTTGCGAAAATTTATTTAATAATTATAGATATATTATTATCAATTTGTCAATAGTATGTTATCTTATTATAAATACATTAAAAGGAGTCTGGATTCATGCTTAATTTATCCGGTTACAAGCCTTCTGACAGGTACATGCTGCGAAGTCTGCACGGCACATATTACCTTATTCCGACCGGTCAGGATATAGCCATGCACCGCAATGCAATAAAGCTTAACGATACCGGCCTTATTATATGGGATGCCATTACTAACGGCATTCCGATGGATAAAATTCCCTCCGTAATAAGGCAGAGGCTTACTGCGGACGGCATTGATATGTCATCAGTTTCTGATGAAGAGCTGTCAGATGATGCATACACATTTATCCGCTCGCTTATATGCCAGAGTGCACTCGTAACAGCAGAATGTACTGACAGCCGGCTGCATTCCGGCAGCACGGACAGTCTGTCTTTTGACGCCTGTTATAAGATTGGCGGTCTTACAACAGGCTTTATCGGCTGCACAGACTGCCTTGACATATCTCTTGAGGATTTCAGGACTGATATACCAAATGGTGCTGTTGATCAGCTGTGGCGGCTTTGCCCACTTATTGATATGCCGGAATTTGACGGACGTATGATTATCCATACAGTACAGCTTGAGCTGTTTGAGTCCGGCGGATGGTATGTCATGACATTTCCGTCTAACAGGCATCTTCTTATGTGCCGCATTACTACCGACGGAACTGCAGCAGAGTTTTTTTATGACCACCGCGACATGCCTGAAGCCCGCACAGAACTTTTCTACGGACTGCGCAATGCATTCCTTGTAGCCGCACAGCAGCATGGTATGTTCGCGCTTCATTCCGCTTCCATAAAGTACAACGGCTATGCACTGCTCTTCTGTGGACAGTCAGGCACAGGCAAGTCAACACACACCGCGTTCTGGCATGAGCTTTTTGGGACACCTTATCTTAACGGTGACATTAATCTTACCGGAATTGAAGACGGCGTGGCTTATGTATATGGCATCCCGTGGTGCGGAACATCGGGCATATATACGACAGACCGTGTTCCTGTCGGTACAATAACACTTCTCAGACAGGCTTCTGACAACCATGTAAGCATACCTTCGCCTGACAGTGCACAGCTTCTTGTGGCGCAGCGCATGATATCCCCTGCATGGTGCATACCGCTTGCAGACATGAATCTTGATTATGCCGGCAGACTTCAGGACTGCTGCCATATACTTAAGCTCTCATGTACGGCCTCACCTGATGCCGCACGCGTAATGAAAGCATACATTGATAATGTAATGATAGGAGGCATCACAGCAGATGCTTAAGCACTTTAAAGAACGCATACATTTTTACAGTGGGCGCATACGTGACGGACGCCTGCATGAATTCATCGCACAGACGCTGTGGCTGTACTCTTATGTAACCAGATACAAATGGCAGATTGCAGCCTATACGCTTATCGGCCTTACCGGAACTGCCACTTCACTTATAAGCAGTATTATTTCCAAGGACATGGTTGACATAATCACCGGGCATCAGACCGGCGCTCTTGTTAAGACGTTCTGCCTTTTTATAGGATTTTCAATAGGCAATATTATTGTTGCGCAGCTTTCAAGCTACATCTCCAATATGATTTCCCTGAGGGTAGATACTGATATCAAAGCAGATATCTTTGATAAGATGCTTGTCACAGATTGGGAGGAACTTTCCAATTACCATACCGGCGACCTTATGACGAGATGGAGTTCCGATGCATCAACGATATCGAACGGTGTCCTTAACTGGGTTCCCAATCTGGTTATATACACGGTTAAGTTTGTGAGTTCCTTTGCAGTTGTAATATATTATGATCCTGCATTTGCACTCGTTGCCATGCTCGGAATCCCTGTAAGCATAGTAATGTCACGGTCAATGCTTAAGCGCATACAGGACAATAACCGCAATGCAGCACAGATTAATGCGCGCATGGCAGGATTTAACCAGGAAACATTTTCCAACATGCAGACAATAAAGGCTTTTGATCTCCTCAAGGTATATTCAATGCGTCTGAGACAGTACCAGCGCGAATACCGCGATATGAAGACAGCATACCTAAGGCTTGGAATGCTTACGGGAATCATAATGTCACTTGTAGGGATTGTTGTATCCTACAGCTGTTATGCCCTCGGAATATACCGCGTATGGAGCGGAGCCATATCATACGGTACAATGACCCTGTTCCTGTCACTTGCCAATTCTCTTACAGGCACCCTTAATAACCTTATATCGCTTGTCCCGACAGCAATATCAATTACAACATCCGCCGGACGCCTTATGGATATACTCGGCATGCCTAAGGAAGACTATTCCGGAAGAGAAGAAGCCGCACATTTCTATGAAAGCCACAGAAGAGATGGACTTTCTGTTGTACTTAAGGATATAAGTTACACATATCACAACGGACGCTGCGTATTTGATAATGCCTGCTTTGAGGCACACCCTCACCGGATAGCTGCAATCGTCGGTCCTTCAGGTGAAGGCAAGACATCGCTGTTGCGTATAATTCTCGCACTTCTCAAGCCGCAGTCAGGCAGCATGTGTTTACAGGCCGGCAGTGACAGTCTTGCGATAACGCCTTCCGTGCGTCAGCTTTTTTCATATGTGCCTCAGGGCAACACTATGTTCTCCGGGACAATAGCCGAGAATATGCGTGCAGTTAAGCCTGACGCAACAGATGACGAGATTGAAGAAGCACTCAGGATGGCGTGCGCATGGGATTTTGTAAATGCCTGCGAAGATGGAATCTACAGCCGAATCGGCGAACGCGGGTTAGGTTTTTCAGAAGGCCAGTCACAGCGTCTTTCCATTGCCCGCGCACTTATCAGACGTTCTCCTATACTGCTTCTTGACGAAGCTACATCCGCGCTTGATGAAGATACAGAAAATAACATTCTCACCAACATAATGCAGGATTCATATCCGCGCACATGCATAGTCACGACCCACCGTCCTAACGTACTCCGTATATGCAGTTGTGTATACAGGATTTCCGACAGGAAGTGCATACGGCAGTAAATACTTAAACTTCAATCTGCTCCACCCGGCAAAAAACAGGCATATGTCTCATCCGTACACTGTATGTACGATGCGTGACATATGCCTGTTCTATCATCTGCTCTATTATATACTTAATGCATAACTAATACCTGTTCCGGCTGCCTGCAATTACCATGCACGGTCTGTAGGGCTCTTGCCTTCCTGCTCCCAGCCCGGCTTACGGAATCCGTTATCGTTGTCGTATGATCCCCACTGAAGCTCTTCAAGCCCGCAATATCCCTGTCTGTAACAGTTACATCCGAGACATCCGAATGTGTCCTTAACTGAGCCGTCTGATGATGTGTAATTCATATTCTGGTACTGGCCGTTCATATACTTGCTCTCACAGCTTACCGGTCCGTTCTGATTCCCGCCCTGTGTGCTTCCGCTTGCAGCATATACGCCTTCTCCGGTCTCTTCGGTTACAGCCACTGCCGGTCTGATATACTCCTTCATAAAACCATCTCCCTTATTGCAATACTACTCTCAATCTCTGATTTTCACACTATTCTAATGAAAAAGATTGTCATTTGTTTTCCTTATAATATATTACAAATGAGCTGAAGTCAAGATTTATGCAATATTTTCACATTTCATCTTTTGCCGTCTTCTGTACTGAATATGTGCATATTTTTAACAATACGGCTTCTTGCATGTGCTTTTTTCATTACCTTCAATGTCGATACACGCCTCAGATTCCTGTTATTATGCACAAATACCACCAATGTCTTAGCCCACAGGTACGGCCACATAATAATCTTGTTCGCATGCTTTGGATTATTAAGCTGCATCTGATGGTGAAACTCACGCATATAATCAGCCGGTGAATTGCCTCTCATAACAACCATTCTGTCATTCGCTGATTTGCCGAATTCCTCTGCTGTGAGTATCTCATCCATGAACAGACGGACATCCTGCCTGTCATAATCCTGATATGCAATAAATGCTGCATTTTCCTTTCTCAGCCCCAGATATTCAACACAGACTGCCGTTACCATAGATGCGAATCCAAGTATTCCGCTCTCTGATGCCATTTTGACAAAATCTTTCCTGATATCCTCATCATCACATGTATTCCAGAATACCACCCAGTCGCAGAGAAGCTTAATTCCAAATCCTGCCCTTAAAAAATGCTGCAGCATATGAACGAGCAGATAATATGCCTCCTGCGTCCTTGTACATACAGGAATCCGGTATCCCATAATCTCTGTCATCTCACAGCCGGCAAGCATATCACTCGCAAGCTTTTTCATATATGCATTCATGTCCTGATTATCAAATGGTTCCGCAAGCAGCCTGTGAAGCTCAATTGAGATTCCCTCATCCGATACGAACTCCGCATGGTGCTGTGAATGCTGATACTTTTTTTCTATATAGCCGTAGCCCTTAATCAGTCTTCTTGCACATTCAAAATTCTCACCGTCACCTGCAAGTATGTCTATATCTCCCGACTTGCGGAGGAATGGCGAAGGATAATACCTTGCTGCAGACACACCCTTTAACACAACAGATTTAACATTATTATCCGCAAGGAGTTTAGTTATACACGCAGTAACATACAAAAGCCTGTTATTCTGTATAAATGCAGTTGAAGCGCTCTTCTTTGCTGCCTTAACCGCACCCGCAGCCTTAACATCACTGTATTCCTCAAGGCTGTCATATATGAGTGAAAGCACTGCATGATCTGCCGCAAGTGATATTGCCTCCTTAAGTATATCCGCATCATATCTGTTTATGTCAAAGCCTGCCATAAACCTGCAGCCACAGCCCTCATCACTATCCTGCCCTGCTATTGAATTCTTCACGATATCCAGAAGACATTCCTCTTCCGGTGATAATGCCATAAGGACATTTTTATAATCAGCCATGAATCCTCTTCTCCACAAGTTGCTTTATCTTGCCTGCCACGAACCTGAACTCAGGTGTTCTGTAATGTATCACACATATAATAATATTCGGTACAATAACACATATTATCCCGCGTACTATAATCTCATATATGCATCCGCCGGTTATATGTGAGCATATCATATGCGTGACAAACCACACTGCCGCCGCTTCAATTACATATGCCGCATATCTGATAAAATACTCACTGACAGGCGCTTTAAAATGATGCTTATAAAGCACATACGGTTCCACCCATACGGTTGTCATCAGCATGCTTATCGTTGTTCCCATAAATACGCCTATCGTTCCGAGCCGCTTTGCCAGTATTATTGATATAACAAGGTTCAGCACCGCCGTTATTACCGCGTTATGCCTGTCAAACCAGAACAGCCCAATTGAATCACGGAATACAAGCGCCGCCTTGCGCATACCGGTAAGAAAAAAATTGATACAGAGCACAAGAACTATCTCTTCAGCAAATACATACTGCTTTCCGAAGCTCAGCTCAACAAACGGATTAAGCAGCTCAAACAGGCAGATTGCCGCAAATGTATACAGCCAGTGTGTCACAAAGAATACCGATTTAAACACCTCTCTGACTTTCTTTGCATCAGACGTAACACTCAGATTACCAACACTTGCCGTAATCCCCTGAAAACATCCTGTAAGCACCTGCTGCACGGACGCAATGACCAGATAGTAATTAGAATAACAGCCGACGCTCATAATTCCGACAACAGACGAAAGAATCAGGTTATCCGTATTATTGACCGCAACATTGCCAAGCCTGTGCATGAGCATTGCCCGTATATTACGGAAATTGGCACCCATCTCCTCCTTCGGCAGCGGCTTTGCGTCATGCTCCCGAAGAAACGGATACAGCGAATCTGCCTTTTTCGATATAAGAATGTTGGATATAAGCGTTGTCGCAATGTTCACAAAAAGATAGATATAAAAATTATGTGTTGTCACTAAGAATATTATCTGCACAACGTCCTGAACAGCCCATGACGTAGTCTTGTACACCGTTCCTATATACATAAGCTGGTGCGCGTCCATCATAGTCTTTTTGTAGACAAGCATATATGACAGTGATGTATTTACAAGATACAATATGTAAATAAATGTAATATGCCCAACTTCCTGCTGGTTCTTCACAAGGACATCCATAAACGGAATCACGAGAAGTCCAAGTCCGAACACAACAACCGCAACCGTGTTGTAGAACCTCCTGAACAGCCGCATAACAGACTTCTGTTTCTCAATGTCATTATCCGCTATCGGGCGGTACAGCGCATATGATATCGCTGTCTCAAGCCCCATCTCCGAGAGCGACAGTATATTAAGAATATCCATGAACAGTCCGTTAATGCCGACGTAGCTTGCGCTGAGAGTATGTGTAAATACTATTCTCAGCACATAGCCCATCACTATTGCAAATGCCCTTGAAAACATTGCAACTGTCGTATTATGTGCGGAATATTCTGTCCTGCTTTTTGTTTCCATGGTTTACCCTGTCTTACCTTTCAAACGAGGATTTATCCGGCAGTATGCTCTCAAATGCCGAATTAATCTTATTCTTTATTCCCTCAAAATCTGTTACGCGGTCGGAATCATTTATGCAGATTACACGCGCCTTCTGCTTTCTTATTATGTCCGCCGCCCTGTCTGCTCCGCCCGGAAGTTCACAATAGCTCAGGCCCTCCGCAATATTCGCCGGTGTAAAATTACCGCTCAGCTTCTGCCAGTCACGGATAAGATACTGATTCACATCATCCCCGCGGAAGTGGTGGCTGCATGTCTGCGTGAGAATATCATTTTCAAGCTCCCACACCTTTCCGAATGTACTTTTGCAAAATGCCGCAGGTCCATGTGTATCATAAAATCCCGTAAATAGCGGAAATGCCAGCTCCAGCAGATTATATCCGAAATAAAGCAGCGGATACCCCGGTTTGAAGTAGCTTCCCGGCTGCTTCTTAACATTCTCTCTTTTGTCAAAATACTTACTTAGCACAAGTGCATTATTGAGCAGTATATGTGACATGACCGGATTGGCAGGATTAGCCACAACTGGCTGGAATGCCAGCATATCGCGCGGTCTGCCGTTTCTAAAGAAGTCTTCTTTGGCTGCCGGCTTTAACAGAAAAACATCATCATTAAAATATACAAATTTTTCCGAAAGCCCCTCTATCCTGTGAAAATTAAGCTCGATTGTATTCGAGTTAAATGTAGGCAGGAACTGCTCTGGTATGTAATCCTTATGATTTACGATATGCAGCTTCGGAGCATCCGTATTCATCCACGGCGGAATATGTCCCCACGTCACAAAATGTATCTTATTGACCCACGGTGCAAACTTCTCTACCCCGCGGAACCAGTATTGCAGATTGTCCCAGCTGTAATACCTCGCACCGCTGTTGTCTTCTATGGAATCACCGTTTTTAAGGCTATCACTCCCGCATCCGCCTTCTGATGACACACTTTTACCAATGTCTGATGACACTGCATTTCTTTCTTTGAGCCATTCAGGGTCGGAACCATCCACCCAGGGTATCACAAAATCTATTCTCTCATTGTCTGATGAATTATCTGCCATAATCTATTCCCTCGTATTATATATTCTCCCAGTGCTGTTTCTCTGCTTTTTAAATGAAATTATAGCATCTTCGCAGCGTAAATGCTATAATACTTTGACCTTCATATTTATAATATATATCAGAAAGAGTTTTAATTTCATGAAAAATCATTCCAGAATTCATATAATCCGGATGCGTTCACTTGTCATTGCGGCTGTAACTGCTGCACTTGCCATTGCCGCTGCATTATGCATTTATACCGGTCTGAATATTATACGCGTTGGATATGACAGCGCCAAGTTCTCTGAATCTGCAAAAGAGCTTAATAATCCATACAGAGGATGGTACTGTCTGTACGGCTACCGCCTGACTTCAGGTGCTTCCGGTGCTGTTCCCGGTCTCACATCAAAGCTTGAGCTTGAAACAGACCGCGACCCACAGTCTAACCGTCTTGTCCTTATCGAGATTAATCTTGCCGCATTCAGGGATTCCCGGATAGACTGGCAGGGACTTGCGCAGATAGACACTATCCTGTCTGCATGGGAGCGTACCGGCAAAAGTATAATTCTTCGTTTTCTCTATGACTGGGACGGACTTGCAGTGCAGAGTGAGCCTGACAGCATAGACATCATTATGCAGCACATGCGTGATACCGCAGATATAGTCAACAGACATGCCGGTTCCATATATACGATGCAGGGGCTTTTTACCGGAAACTGCGGTGAGATGACAGGCTCCCGTTACATGAGCAGTGATGATATACAGGCGCTTGCCCGCTGCCTTGCCTCTTCAACTCTGTCCTCAATAAAGCTTGCGGTACGCACTCCTGCACAATGGCGCACAATTCCTCAGGACTGCTCTTACCGCTTCGGTCTGTTCAATGACGGAATGACCGGTTCGGTCTATGACCTCGGAACCTACAGTGACCGCACCGTTATTTCAGATTATACCTCAAGATGGGCGCGTGCCGATGAACTTGCCTTCCAGAATAATCTGTGCCGCTATGCTCCTAACGGAGGTGAGGCAGTTATCGACAACATTTACAATGATTATCCCGGTGTGATTACTGACCTTAGCACAATGGGGATATCGTACCTTAACTCAATGCACGATGCTGCCGTACTCAACAAATGGAAGTCCGTCACCTACAACACCGGTGACATTAGCGAAGCCGGCATTGATAAAAATACCGTCTACAACGGCATGTCTGTGTATAATTATATCTCCATGCATCTTGGCTACCGCTACCTTGTTACCGGCAGCAGGCTTGAAGCTGTAAGCTTCCCCGGAACTTTACGCAAAATGCGTACTCTGACCGTAAGTATATGCAACACGGGCTTTGCCGGCTGCTACAACGATTTTGACCTGAATATCACTCTATATGACAATAATAATACTGCCGCTGCCGTGTTAACCCCTGACGATTTTGATATGAAGAGCCTCACCGGAGGAAGCTTCTCCGATGTTACTTTTACATTTGATTCGTCACAGCTTGCAGAAGGAACTTATACTGCGGTGCTTACATGTACTGACCGCATGACCGGGGAAAGAATAGATTTTTCCAACGAAAATGATAGTGAAGACGTCGGGGTCACGGTCGGTTATATAAAAAGGAGCCCCACGTGGTAATGTCTTTTAGTTAAGGCATTGCCGGGTGTGGACTCCTTTTAAACTTAGCTTACGTTCTTACATACCTCTGATTTCTGCTATTTGGCTTATCAGGTATCGTCATACGAATCAAATTCATCTCAATTGCCGGATGAAGATAATTTCTTCTGAATCCTTCCTTTGCCTTTAGTCCGAGCTTCTCCATAAGAGCATTGCCGGTGTAAGGAATCTCATATTCCATAACCTCAAGCAATTTTTGTACCGTTTCAGGAAGATATTCATTTTCCCCGTTAATCTGAATAGAAATATCATCAAGAATCTTATCAATCTGAGATAACATAAATTCAACAAAAATTGTTGATTCTCCTGCAACATGGCACTGAGCAATAGCATCATAATATTCGTCCTGAAATTTTTCAATCCGGCTCTCAATCGGAATATATTCAAATACCGGTTTCCATTTTGATAAAATGGCAGTGTGCCATAATCTTGCCATTCTGCCGTTACCGTCAGCAAACGGATGAATAAATACAAACTCATAATGAAATACACTGCTTAAAATCAACGGATGAATATCCTTCCGTGCTTCCTTCATCCATGCAAATAAATCATTCATAAGCTGCGGTACAAATCGTGCCGGAGGTGCCATAAAGATGCATTGGTCACCATTAAAAACCCCTTCTTCTCCCGAACGAAATTCACCGGATTCTTCCACAAGATACTTCGTCATTATTCCATGAAACTTTTTTAAATGCCGAATATCATAGGGATTAATCTCCACCAGATGCTCATATGCTGTATATGCATTTTTCACCTCCTGAATTTCTTTTTGTTCACCTAATACAGCCTTGCCGTTAATTACATCACGAACCTGTCCCAAAGTCAGCGAGTTCGCTTCAATCTTCAAAGAAGAATGAATCGACTTAATTCTGTTATTCTTCCTCAAATGTGGTTTCGATTCCAGATTACCTATTACAGATATCCGTCCTATTTTTTCAGAAATTGATGATACATATGACAGCATTTTGTTTGTTATTGTAAAAGGCGGCCTATATTCCCCCATAAAACACCTCCCTTATCTTGCGTATTATCTTACGCATTATCTTCCTCTATTATACGTGTTTTGCCGCCAAAATTCAATTTTTCTTATTTCTTTCCAGCTCCTCATACAGCCCTTCATAATTACTGATTCTGTAACATCTCCATGTATCACCGTATATGACCTGACACTTATCATTCCGGAAATACCATGATGCCTGTGTTCCGTCCTGATAGTATACCATCACTGTCTGTTCCGGCTCATTATTCCCGATTTTGTCAGACACGTCAAACGGCTTAACCTGTCTGCCCTTTACATCCTTAAGCTTCGTATTTATAATAAAGCTTTCATTGAACGGCAGGTGAGCATCGGTATCAGACGGATAGATTATATAATCCGGCATTTTGCCGCTTACGCCCATATCATGTGCCACATTGACCACAAACGCCGCATTGGAAAGCCACCATACCAAAGTTATTACAACAATCAATACTGCCATCCCCAGTGACAGTACTGCCATCACAACTGACCCTGTGTTTTCTTTCATTTAATTATCCCCCTATGTTCTCATTTTTCCTTACCACAGCTCCCACCAGCAGCGCAGCGCCCGCACCTTCATTGGCAAATCCCAGCACCTTTGCATCCTTTACTCTCTCCAGCCTGAGCCATAATGTAGCCACTGCTTCACTGTTGAAGCTGTCATCGTCCATCTGATGCATTTCCCGCTCATGCACTTCAGGCATATAAGAGTATTCCTGCGGCAGCCTGATTGCGGCAGTACACTCATCCCCCGGCTTAATCCGCGACATGTCGCTCATAACCTCTGCGCGGCTTATGCAGCCTCCGTCCTTACCTCGGAACTCTGCCAGTAATCTTACCCTGTCATATACGCAGGCAAAACCCCGGTTGGCTATTCTGACATTTATATATATACTGCCAACGCCTGTCTGTGTCTTACTGCCTGTCTCCTCTTCTGCATCCCGGCCTACCGCTGTATCAGTCACAACGAATCTGTACCCCAGATGCGTGCCTATATAGTCATATCCATTATTACTTCTCCATTTATCAAGGACTGCCGTGTCATACTGTCTGTTAAGATATGTAATATGCATATTGGCAAGCTCTTTTACCGCGTTATCATAATCATTAAGCGGATTGTCATGTATGGCCTCTCCTCCACAGACCGCATAAGTGCAGACTTCATCCTGATAATCAGCCCATACCGTGCGCCCTCCGGCATAAGTACACATATCATCCTCCGATGAAAGTATCGCATCATTGTATAGTGCCGGACGCAGAATGTCTGTGTCCATATATGCGTTATCTGTGTCCGTATCCGCGTTACCTGTACCCATATACCGGGTAAGATATTTCATGATAAATCTGTGCTGCATCGGTGTTCGCACTGCTATCCTCACCTTGTTCCCGCATGCAGACACAAGGGTCTCATACAGCTCACAGACTGCATTTTCCGAAAGAAACTTTGAGTCATGCATCTCGCCCCAGCTTCCGACAAATATTCCCTGATGCACAATTATGTTATCTGCGTGTGCGGCGATTACAGGGCCTAACTGACGCATGTGCCCGGCTACATTTTTAATAAGGGACGGCTCATGCTCCATCCCTTTTCCTTCAGTGTCATATGTAATTCTTAATATCACTTCACGGCTGTGCTTCTCAAACCACGTAAGAATACGGTCTGCACGGTCAAGCTCCGCATCCGTGAACGGTGAGCCTGTCCCAACTCCCGGCTGTCTTCTGCCTATATCAATGCGCACAAGCGCAATAACATCCCCGTCGGCAAGTGACCATACAAGATTATCAAAATCCGGTTCTTCGCTTATCACAAACGGATAAAGACCGTACCAGCCCTTAGACGGATTGCCGTCATAATCCGTGCTCTCTTTGCCGAACAGCTTTTCAAATGTAATTAATGAATTACTTCTTCCAGATAAGCACATCCTCTTCTCCCGCCCGCTTTTCTTCTCCAAGCACTTTGTCACGCAAAAGCACCGCAAGTATGCTGTACGTCATTCTGAACATATACATGACCGGCTTAAGTCCCGAATGCATGCTCTTGCCGAACTGTCTCTGATGCATGACTGCCGGAATCTCAACTATTCTGTATCCGCACAACAGCATGTGAAGTATAATGTTGGCATCAGGATATTTGTCATCAAACCGGTTATACCTCGAATAACTCAAAAACGTTCTGTAATTCAGTCCCTGAAGCCCCGTTGTCGGATCCTTAATCTTTCTTCCTGTTCCGCACCATATCATAAAGCTGAACAGGCTGTATGCAAACTTCTTAACCGCAGAGACCTTGAACGGTGAGCTTCCCGGAAGGTATCTTGAGCCAAGAACTATATCCGGATAATGTCCGTCACTGTCAGGTGTCTTAAGTGCGTCATATATTGTTTTTATGTTGCATACGTCATGCTGTCCGTCCGCATCCATCTGTATCACATATCTGTATCCCCTGCGCACGGCATATTTGTATCCAAGCTGGAGTGCACTTCCGTACCCAAGGTTAAATACATGTGTAACAAGCGCAAACTTACGCTCACGGACAATGTAATTAGTATTATCAGATGACGAGTCATTGATGACAAGAGTATCCGCATAATCCGTCACATGCATATTTTCCAGTGCATCAAGCACAGTAGATATATTCTTTTCCTCGTTATATGCCGGTATAATTACCAGCAGATCTTTTTCATCACAGCAGCTCATATATATGCTCCATATCTTTGATATTATTTATCTTCTTTTGGGATGCAGCCAACGCCATCATTTCTGCCTTCTCAGGGTTCTCTGTAAGTTCCTGTATGGCATCAGCTATTTTGCCGGGTGTATATTCAAATAATATACCGTCAACACCATTTTCTATCTGTTCACGGTTACCGCTGCAGTCAGATGCCGCTATTACGCAGCCAAGCACCTGTGCCTCCTGAATTGCTATGCTCTTTCCTTCAAATCTTGTCGCATGGACATAGATATCCGTCTGTGCATAATACGGATACGGATTGTTACATGCACCGAGAAGCACAAAATCCTTCTCAAGCCCCGACTTGCGTATCTGCCTGCTTATATCATCACGAAGCGGTCCGTCACCAAGGACATACCATCTTGCCTTAATGCCGCGGTCTTTAAGTATCTTCATGGCTTCAACGGCAATATCATAGCCTTTCTGGTAGGTTATCCTGCCAACTGTGAGAAGCCTGATTCCGTCATAATCATCCGTAAATCCGCCCTCAGCCTTTGCACGCTTTTTAATATCCTCTATATTGAGGAAATTGTGGAACACTCTCGTCTTATCCACATACTCAGGATATACCTTAAGATAATTTTCCCTAACCTCATCAGATACCGTAAATATCCTGTCAAGCCTGGCATAGCAGCCTCCATCAAGCTTCCTTGTATAGCCTGATTCTGCATAGTCTATATGCACAAAGCCTGCCTTGTGTTTCGCATTAACATAATCAGCTGTATAATATGTGGAGCCTCCTTCAAGATATGCAACCGCAAGGTCAAATTCTTTATCAAACCTGTCAGCAGTATCCGCAAGCACACGCCACATAAGCTTATCCGTCTGAAATCTTCTATCTCTTATCATTGCAAATGCATTCGACACAATATAACCAAAATCCCTGAACAGCCCACCTCTTAAAAGCAGCGCCCCAAGAACCGTCTTTATCATGTCAGACCTGCCCGCCTTTGCAAGCACTGATATATCACAGTAACGCTTATTGAGTACTGTCACATGTGCAGGGACCTCATGAATCATCTCCCCCTGAGCCATAAGCACATACAGATACAGCTCATACCGGCTGCTGTCAAACATATTCATAAGTGCAAGCAGTGCTTTCTCTGCTCCCGCCTGTCCCATTGTATTAATTACAAACAATATGCTTTTCTTGTTATTAACATTCTTATCATCCATCATATCTTTGTTATGTCCTTACCGGTAATCTGCTTAAGCTCCGCAAGAATCCTCTCATTTTCCTGATTAAGAAGCGACACCTGCATCGCAAGCTCCTGATTGCGCCTTGTCAGAAGTGACACTGCGACTGACAGCTTATACATAACCGCAGCCAGCATAAAAAATGCCACAAACAGTACTATATAATCTGAAGAGCATACAACACTGCTCCATCCGTACAGCCCCGGTATCGTTGAACATATAATTATAAGAATCCCGGCTGCCGCCCAGCTTAATCCAATCCCTTCAGTAACCTTTCTCCTTGCATATGATGCAAAACTCAGTATGATAAGTCCGATTCCGACACATACCATTATCATCCTCAATATAAATGGTGTCATCGTCCCTGCTCCTTTCTCAGATATGCAATACCTGACGGTCTTCTCGCCCTTTTTCTCTTAAGAATACTTCCACGGCAGAATATATGGTAATCTATATTCTTTTCAATCCACCTTAATCTGAAATACGCATAAGTCCAGCCTGCAAGTGCTCCCGCAAGAAGTCCCGAACCATACCACATTCTTGCAAACTGCGCCGCAATCACACTGCCTGCCGCCGTAAAGATAAAAAATATAAGTGCGGTTCTTAACGCTCCCGTTGCGTCCTCAAAATAATACAGGAAAATAAACGAGCAGTACATTATAAATACAATAAAATACGCGGCTGCAAGCACCGGATATATCGTCATTACAAGCCCGTTAAATCCAAATCTGTCAAGTACGACGCTGAATACAAGATACATGACAACCGAGATTATGAACTGTACCCTGACAACACTCATAATCTCATTGACAAGCGTACCAAACATCCTGTTTTTCGTCTTTTCAATATCTATATAACGTCCGCCTATTACCGCCTCTGAATATTCTTTATACGTTTTGTGAAAATGCATCTCTACATTTGCCATAAAGATAACACTTGTCGAAATATTTGTAAACATCGCGATAAATGATGCCAGATCATAAGACTGCGCATACACAAATGTATCAAGTACATGTGTCCCAAGCTCTGAACCCCAGAACACGAAATTATGCACATAAAGCCCCAGTGCATATAATGTATTGGCTGCTGTCAGCTTCCTGAATCTTCCGATATATTGGATAAGCCTGCCGTAATTGCGGCTGCACATTCCAAAATACTGTCTCAAAGCCGCCAGTGCCAGACCTCCGGTTATACAAAGCCCTGCATCAATCGAAACCAGCATTGATATCTCAGCCGCTGCGCCTGCGGCATAGCGAAGGATCAGCGAAAGCACAACTGCAAGTGCCATGCCGATGAGATAGAAAAGCATTATCTTCTCATAAGTCTTACATATCGAAAGATAATTCATTGTGTAAAATACAAACACAAGTACCATATATCCTATATATCCAAGCATTATGACCGCCGGTGCAACCTTACCCACGGCAAGTGCGTGTATTACAAATGCAAGGCCCGGCACGGCAGCAATCACCATATTAAGCGCAAGGCCGGTATAATAACACGGCATTATATCACCGAATTTCTCCTCAAATATAATATCTGACATAAGCTTTGATATTACCGCACCCAAAGGAGAAGCCGCAAGCATAGCAAATATAAATATATAGAGCGTTGTGCACAAAAACACTTCTTTTGTTACATACGGAAGATTGTAGAAGCCAAGCAGCTTCTCCATAAGAAGAATTGCCACCATGACTACAACCATCGGAGTTATTGTTACCGCCGTACTGTAGCCCATTCCCGCCAAAGCTGTAACAATGCTTCTCTTTTCAAATAATTTGTTAAGTCTGACACCTATTCCTGCCATTGCTCTCCATCCTGTCCCATTACTCAAATTGCGAATACAGCTCACGATAAGTCTTACGCATATCCTCCAGCCGGTATCCCGACATCACGCGGGCATACCCGTTATCACCCATAGCCCGCCGAAGCTTCTCATCGAGTGCAAGCTTAGTTATCGCTCCTGCTATCTCTTCCATGTTCATTATGTGTGTCACGATTCCCGCATCACCGTAATCATCCTTCTCACCGTGTATCAGTCCGTAGCAGTTACCCACATCCGTTGCTATCACAGGTTTGTGTGCCGCAAAGCTTTCTAGTATCGTAAGCGGCTGGCCTTCACTTATGCTCGTAAGGATTGTAAAATCCATCCTGCCGATATATTCATCTACATTTACACGCCCTGTAAATACAACATCATCAAGCTGCATATTTTCAACAAGCGCGTAGCACTCCTTTGCATACTGCTCATCCTCATCGCACGGTCCCATAATCCAGAGCTTCAGCATAGGAACCTTCGCTTTGGCATATGCAAATGCCATAATCAGTGTCTTAACATCCTTAATCGGAGTCACACGAAGCACCGCACCGATATTAATATATCTGTCATCCGGAGCCCTGCCTGCAATATCTGCGAATCTGCCTGTATCTATTCCGTTAGGAGTTATGACAGCTTTGTCTCCCGGGCATCCAAGCTCTATCTGAAGCTCCTTTGCATGTGCATACAGGGATGTAACTATATCCGCACGCCGATAAGCCGCATATGACATTTTTCTGAACTGTTCAATCCACAGATTCTTGAACTCCGCAGCAAGCCATTCCGCTTTGATAAGCTCCTCTTCACGCTCTCTTGTATATATTCCGTGCTCGGATACTATAAGCCCGCATTTATAGCGGTGCTTAGCCATACAGCCGAGGATTCCCGCATAGCCCGTAGCTACACAGTGGTACAGGTCTGCCTTCGGAATATCCGATGCCAGCGTAAAGAAAAGCGGCAGATACATCGAGCGCATCGTCCATAAGAAATCCGAAAATATCATATTGCCGTATCTGGCATTATAGCAGTCTCTCACGGCGCTGAAAAAATCAGGTCCCATAAGCAGCTCATCTATGGACAGCCTGTGCCCTGCAAACATATCAAACAGCGTATCCCAGTCCGTATTCTCATTCATGACAAGCCCGTACAGCGCATTATACTGTTTTCTTGTAAGCCGTCTTTTCTTAGGCTTCATCCGCCCCCACTCAGCATCCTCAAGATACACCTCTCGCACCTCAACAACATTGTCCGGAAGTGTGTATTTGAACCTGCCGCTCTGTTCTCTGTTGGAAATAATCGCAAGTATTACGAATTCATATTCAGGAAATGCCTTAATCATGCTGTTTATCCATCCTGATACGCCACCTACTACATACGGATAACAGCCCTCGGCAACCATACATATTCTCATGCTTTCCCTCTCTTCCAATCTGCTGCCTTTCATGCTTTTAATCAGTATACCTCAACGCGTCCGCATCCTTAAGCTTAACTGTGAATTCCCTCTGTTGTGCTGATATAAGATACGCACCGTCCTCTATCTTTTTAAATGAACCGCCATCAACGGCTTCTATCTCTTCTCCGTGCGTCCTCAGAACATAATATGTCACATCCTGGGCTTCATTCTGCAATCCGCTCTGCGTCTCATCCTGTACTCCCGCAAGAGTTACCCTTATCTCATTGCCGTCACGCACACTGCTGCATCTTACCGCCATAAATCGTCTTACGCGGCTGTCAGTCTCAGATACCGTATTCTTGTCAAATGCGCCATAGCTTCCAAGATATCCGTCAAGATTGATTGCAAAGTTCTCATACACATCACTCCACTCAGGCGAATTGTCATCCGGAGCAAGAACATCTGTCATATCAAGCGTCACCGACGAATACCCCAGCGCCGTCTCTATACATCGATTCTTAAAATCATTCATATATGAATAACCCAGCCCTTCATTCGTGGTACGAAGCTCTGTAACATTACTGCTAAGATATGTAAAAAGCCGGTCTGTCGCATCATAATCCGTAACAACCGTGCGGACATCCTTAAGCAGTGACGTTTTAAGCAGGCTCATGGTCTTATCCCTGCCTGACGCATTTATATACATGGATACCAGCCGGTAATCCGGTACATTTCTTCTAAATGTATCATAATCGGCAACTATCTTCTGTCGCATCGTTGAATCCTGAAGGTTATACGCCGCCCATCCCGCTTCATCTCCATTCTCCCTGAACAGCCTGAAATAGTACTCAAGTTCATCAGCATCCGGACCGGCACTGTCCTTATAATTATACTGCGGAGTGACCATATAAGTCACCTTTGCCCCAAGCCTGTTGGTAAGCCCTGACAGGTTCGGCCAGATAATATCGCGCATAGCCTCTGTCATGGTTCTGCTGTAGCGTTTTTTCATCTGCTCACTGTTCTCATCCGCAAATGAAGGATAATTGACCGCTATTACACTCTGTGAATTCACGACAGGATATATTATACTTCCTTCTGCCTCGTAAAGCATTGCGGAATATATTCCAAGTGCCGTATTACTCTGCGCATAGTCGGCATTTATCGCAAATATGCAGGATTTGTCAGTTCTGTAGCGCCATATTATACACGGTTCGTCTTCATTGGCAATCTCACCATACATATCATCATGTACGCCTGCCATGTATACCTTGCTTCCCGCTTTAAGCGCATACCACGCAGCATTAGTCTGCATGTCCTGATATTTCTCTTCTTTTTCATTGTCAGCGATATACCACTTCCCGCCGCCGAGCAGGAATCCGTCAAACAGCCTTATCCCCCTGATTGCGGCGTTGTCATGCACAACATTCCTTATGCCGAGGAGTGAAGACAGGCGCTGGTTGGACTTTATAGTATCCGCAGAAGGAAGGCTGCAAAAAATCACGGTACAGCCTGTATTAACAATACGTTCAATATCCTCTGTGTATCTCGCATAATTAATCCCTGCGGAATCTATAAATATAACCTCCGGCATATGCTGTGACGCGGGAGTGTATGAAGAAGGGTCATCAACGTAGATTATATTTTTACTGTAATATGAACACCACTGCTTAATAACACGCCCTGTATCAGATGATGCACTTCCGCTTCCTATAACAACAGCATAGTCATTCCCATCAGCCACAGCCTGAGCTCCGTCATTCGTCTGTATTGCCGTATTCTGCATAAGTACGGTGTCTGAATCCGCATAAGGATTAGTTCCGTAATCGTTATAAAAATTTTTCATAAATTCTGAAAACTGGAACATAAAAAGTACCAGAAACATTATAAGCGTAATTGCCAGAAAATTTCTTCTTGAAACCATTGCTCATCACCTAATCAATTGCAAGATTATACAGACTGTATGGGTTCTGCTTCAGCCTGTAGCAGACAAATTCATCATCCTCATAATATACTGTCATCTCATCCGGATACAGCTTCATGAATTTCTGCGCCCAGTAGTACATTTTGGACATAATCACCCATCTGTTCTCGCCATAATAAACTGTTATTCCGCTGCCGGCAGGCGTGCTTCTTGCCGCTCCCTCTTCCGAAACCATCTGTCCGCTGCCTGCATACGGGTGCAGATAATCGAGAGGTCTTTTCTCAACGTAAAAATATACATACTCCGTATTAATCGTAATTCTTCTGTTATCGTGCTTACTTTCACGAAGATGCACAAATGTTATCGGCTCATAATGATATCCGTGTCCGTACAGCATACGAAGCTCGTCATTGGCAGACACTATCGTCCACGTATTATCTTTGTTGTCATGTATAATATTGGTAAGACACGTTATCGCTCCGTTAGTTTCAAGTCTTGATGTTGTAAACGGCTGTCTCACAAGATTATATCCGAAGCCAAGCGCAATAACCGCAACGCCGGCTGCAAGCGATAACAGATTCGCAATCCATCTTTTCCTGAATACTCCGCCAAGCAGAACGCACGGAATATCCACAATAACACTCATTAATATTGTAATCAGGTAAGCGTAGTAAACTCTCGCCCTGTTATAATCCATAAGCTCAGGAAGTCCAAGCCTCTTAAGCGATACGAGCACCAGCATGAGAACCGACATTGCAGCAACTGACACAAGCACCGCGCCATACTGCGTAACATTATACCCTGCCACATATCTCCATCTGTGGAATATCAGCATCAGAATACCTGTCAGTGCTGCCAGCGCCGCACACGCAAGCACCGCCGGTAAGAAATAAGCAATCCTGAATCTGAGCACATTGGCTGTAAGCCCGGAATCTATATTTTTGTATGCTCCTGTAAGCAGGGCGGTAATTCCGGCTGAATTGCTGCTATTGCCACCCACGTTGCCGCCTGAATTGCTGTTCTGCGAAGGCTTGCTGCCTGCTGTCGGAGACGAACCCGAATTGCCGCCTGCCGCAGGCGCACCCTCACTGCCGCCTGCCGCAGCATTCCCTGTGTTGCCGTCCGCTGCTGCCTTAGTCTCCTTCTCCTCCTGCACCTTCTTATCAGCTTCCTTATTAACATCAGATGATGTAGTTGAACTCTGTGACGCTTTGCCGAGGATTACATTAATTCCCCAGCCTATAGAGCCCTGAAGCGGCTTGCCCTGTGCAACCGCAATCCCCATCGGAAGTGCTCCTATTATCACGGCAGCAAGTACCGTAACAACAATCCTTCCAAGATACCGTGGTCTGAAGAACCTGAAAGCAAATCCAAGCATTATTCCGGCACAGAATATTCCGGCTATTACCGTATCATAAAAATGCACTGCAATCGTCATGGCAAAATTGAGTGCAAAGCCCACAAGATACCATGAAGAATCGACATGCCATTTTTTCTTGAGAAGCCCTTCATCAATCTCTGTCTTACGCACTTCAAAAAACTTTATTGCAAAGTAAACTGCCGGAAGTATGAACAGCATACCGTATTCCTGCGGAAGTGCTCCGAGATATCTCCTCGTACATTCAAGATTGTATATGTCATACCCAGCATATACCAGACATCCGGCGTATGCCGCATATCTTGAACGGCAGATGCCCTTTATGAAAAGCAGCAGCATTATATAAATATAAAATGTCTGCGTGAATCCGAACACTCTCAGAAGCACGTATGTATCAATGCCAAATACCTTGTGCATGTAGAATATAATGCAGTGATACCCGAACGGATACACGCCCGCCGCAAATATATTATTCTCATCCATTGCATTTATCCAGTAATTGTGTACCGGAAGGTCTGAGAACGCATAACCGTACAGATTGGCATAATTCTGACCGTACACCCACACAAGACATGCTGCCAGTGTTGCAAATAGCAGTGTTTCTATAAGATTATTCTTTACGAATGAAAATATTTTCCTGATAAGGCGCCCAAACTGCGTGTATAAAGACCTAAACAGCATTTTAACAAATGTTTTGAACCCGATAATTCCCTCAAGCCCCTTATGAAGCACCGTAAGTCCGGCAATTATACGTTCAAGCACTCTGTTCAGTTCCTCATTCTCAGATACCTTTCCTTTTCTGAGAACCTTTATGATATATGCAAGTGCAGCAATTCCTACAGCAGCCGTAATCAGCGTTATGCGGTTTGCAATATGCATAAGCTCAAGAGCAAACACTATGTGCATTATATAGAAATTGCCAATTGTAAAATATACCATGAACCGTTCCAGCGCTCTCCTGTCACGTACTTTTCCGTGAAAAAACAACGCCGGTATGCCCACCGTAATAACAGAATACAGTGCAAATATTCCGGTCATCTGTAATATTGTAAGCATTGTCATTGACATCTTAAAATCCGAGCTCCATTTCTGCCATTTATATTTGTGCCGTTTATCAGTTAAAAACCCTTATCAGCTCAAGAGTCTCTTTGTCTATAGTAATCTGCGACCTGCGCAGACCCTCCATTGTCTCAAAGAACTTCTCTCTGTCTCTTGCTTCATAATAAAGCTTAAGCATGCATTTGTAAGGAATCAGGCTGTCCAGATATTCCGAATTACCGACCACGCACCAGCGCTCAGCCCTGTCATATTCCTTCATCTCAGTAAGCCTCATGCTTATCATTCCGTAATATTCAGGCGTGAACTGCGATTTGTCAGCCGCATATAGAACCGCACCTATCTCATCAAGCATATCCGTATATGTCTTCTGCTCCATACCGGCAAGCACCTTCTGCTCAAGCACCGTATTCATGTAGTCTATAGCCATGCAGCAGTATTTTGCACAGTTTTCGTCCCTTTTACCGATTTCAATATAAATCCTGCGGACAGTGTCCCTGAACCTGCCAAGCTCATCACGAAGCGCCGTTGCCGCATAATGCGACGTCTCTGAATCCGCACTGTTAAGTGCAAGCGATATCGCCGCAAGCGATTGGCTTACATCACCGCGCAGGACATTCAGCATCAGCGTTCTTAAGCTTCTGTAGTCACTGACGGCAACTGCCTCCTCAAATGACGTTATGTTAAGCTCTCTTTCCTCATCCGCTCTTGCAAATGTCTCTGCCCTGTCCTTGCTGAACACAACCCCCGACAGATCCGCGTCTTTTCTGAAAAATATCCTTCCGGCAGCAAGTGCGGTAATGTAACATGCAAAGCCTGCAGCCGGGCACAAAAGAAACATCGCCGACAAGAGCAGATATCTTTTTCTTCCTCCCGGTATGTGCTGTCTTATCTTTGTATTAGGCACAATAACCAGCCCCCACACCAGGAACGCAAGCGTACATATGCAGTTTACCGCCAGTATTATTATCAGCGTATACGAACTCATGCACCCATCTCCTCAGGTATCTCATATTGGTAGCCCGCCTCGGCAATTCTGTGTTCAACATACCGCATGCCGTCAGCGTCCGTGCTCGCAAGCATTATATACAGGCATCCGTCTCCGGCATCCCCCATATAATCGGTATTACGGATAATACGTTCAAGGCTCTCTCCGGCTTTGGCAATCCCGCCGTCCCCCGCATCAACCTTTATAAATGAACATTCTGCAAGCCCTCTTCTGCGTGCATTAACAAATGCCCCTGCAAGCGATTTAAATGCATCCTTCTCAAGAATATGTGTGCCGCTTATATATCTCTGCCCCGCAAGAATACTCATATATCTGTCCGCACGCACTACCGAATTCTGCGTCAGCGAGCCTATTATCTTAAGCCTGTTTGCCATGCTCAGATTCATGCGTTCAAACGGAATATCCCACAGCATGACAATAAGCTTCATGACTCCCTCTGACCTGATTGCAAGAGCCATCATAGGAAGCCCCTCCTCAAGCCTTCTGTTCACAAATACCCTGTCTGCGGCAAAATCCTCATACATGTTCTTATATGACCTGAACTCTATAGAATTGCCAAGCTGTCTGGCCGTCTTTGATGTAAATGATATCAGGCGCGCGAAGTTCTCATTGGACACCGTGTATATGGCTACATCACGGCTTTCCATAAGCCTTGACACAACCTCAGCGGCATAGAACAGAACCTCCTCAGGCTCGTATTTGTCAAGTGAGGACGTAATCTCATATATCTTGCCCATGCTGTCACTCTGGTTGACTATCTGACGCTCCATCTCATTCTTAAGCTTTACGTTGGTTCTGTTTATCTCCTCAATGTCCCTGAGCCTGTGCTTAAGGTATTCAATCTCATCGTCCTTATCCCTCTTAAGCACAACGAGCCGGTCTCTCAGATATCCTACCGCAAGTCCGAGTATTACAAGCTGCGCTATCCATACATAAGTATTGTAATCAACAATTACCTCAAGGCCGCTCTTAGTATACATCTGCCTGAAGCAGTATCCGGCAACCGCAAGTATCGCAGAAAATGTTGCCTGCTGCTGTCCGTATATGATTGCAAACAGAAGGACATAAAGAAGATAGCTGTCGAGCTTTCCGAAGAACTGGCTTCCCACCGCCCTGTTATTAATCATGAAAAATGGTATAAAACATATCATATTTTCAATAAACGGAACAAATGTCTTAAGAATGGACTTAAGGGATGCTGCTATCTGCTGCGACCTGCTCAGCTGCTCCGCCTTTTTTGTGATGTATCTTCCCGGATTCTTATTAACCGCCTTAATTACCGCCTCTGCGCACTCCTTTGTGCCTGAGAATATTGCAAATGTAAACTCCTCGGCATAGTCATGCACCTCAAGCTCCTCAACCCATATGACATCCTCTGAATCGTCATATACTACAGGAACCCTTCTGCCAAAGGCTGCATTTATCATATCAATCATATCACTGTACGATATGTGGCTGTTGGTAGTTACGGTATACACAGGATATCTGCACTTTTCTGCTGTAAATATATTATAGAGGAACCATACAGCATCCGGCAGTGCAAGCAGTGATACATCCGTGCCCGGGCAGTGAATCTGTCCGTCCTCAAGCATCTCAACACACGCTCTTGAACATACATCCCGTACCTCCTGCGCATTCTTCGGCACAAAGCAGATATTCTCAGCTCTTGCAACTATTATATCCATTCCGGTTGCAATCCTGTAATTGGCACATGTTGTCTCACCCTGACGCACCGATCTTGCCTTGATAACTGCAGCATTCTCCTGCGATGCCTGAGTCATATCTGCCCTGTATACCTCCTCAGAGGACAGATATACAAATCTTCCCCGTCCGAGCCTTGAATATGCCGCAAGCATGTTGCCAAGCGCTGCCGTGTAAGCCACCTGTGCATCCTCAAGTCCGTTCCAGTCAAACGAATCATCATATGCCCCCGCAAATATCGTAAGATCCGGCATTATGCTCTCAAACACATCCTTCATGCACGTGTTGTCATACTCAAATATATATTTTTCATATACATGCCTGTAATGCGTACGCTTACTGCTCATCAGGGCAAATACCCTGTGTCCTTCCTTATTAAGCTTATCGGCTATCGCGCCTGTAATCCTGTTCGCATCACCAATCAATAATACTTTCATTATTCCACCCGATTAAATGTTGAGTTATATTCATTATTCCGGGGCAAAAACCCCGGCTGTGCTGCAAGCTGCCTGACAAATGCATTGACATCTGCCAGCGCCTCTTCTACTGATATACCATACTCCGAAGCAAGCTGCATTGCAATCTCTTCTGCCGTTTTATTCCCGATAAATCCCCTGAATATCTCCGCACCGCTGTCATTGACCGGAACCGGAGGCGTATATCTGTCAGGTGTCTGTGCACATTTGATTATCCACCATGTTCCTGCCGCATGCTCCAATGCATATTCCGAATTAAATGCCATAATTACCAGCCCCTCTGTATCAAGCTTTATTGTGCATATTGTATCATATTCGGACCGCATTTGTATATTACTTGTCAATTGACAATGCATGATGTTTTTTATAGTATGATATGAGTATCAGATGCAGATTTTGCACTCCTATTCATGCATCTGGATTACTATATTGGTGAGGATTTTAGTTTATATGGAAAAACGTGAATTAAATGACGATGAAAAATATATGAAGGAAGCCATAAAGCAGGCGCGCAAAGCCTACAAAATCAGGGAATCTCCCATCGGCTGTGTGATTGTGTATCAGAATAAGATTATTGCCCGCGGCTACAACCGCCGCAATATCGACAAGACTACTCTCGGACATGCCGAGATTACGGCAATCAGAAAGGCAAGTAAAGTTATCGGTGACTGGCGCCTTGAGGACTGCACAATATATGTCACTCTTGAGCCATGCCAGATGTGTGCCGGTGCCATAGTTCAGGCAAGAATTCCCCGCGTTGTGATTGGCGCCATGAACCCCAAAGCCGGATGTGCAGGCTCAGTCCTGAATCTGCTTGAGATACCGCAGTTCAACCACCAGTGTGATGTAGAACGCGGCGTACTTGCAGACGAATGCTCCGGGCTTATGTCATCATTTTTCAGGGAACTCAGGGAGCAGAAGAAAAAAAACGACAATTAAAAACAAATTGCAGCTTGTGTTTTACCATACGCTCTGCCACAATCAACTCAAAGCATATATTCTGCAATTCAACAACGTAAGTTGATCTGATTTCTAATCTTCATTCAATGAATTCTATGCTTTTGTAACTCACTTAACATTTTTATAGCATAGTGCATTGGACGGAAGATGGGTAACTACGATGACCTTCGTGATGTGATTGTCATATTCATCATGCCGTATGATGACGGCGACAGAACGATATTCCTGTATACAGGCGGGACGGAAGGACATCCGACAGAACAGCTGCGTCAGCTATTACACTATATGGAGAACTCTGTTGCAAAGAACGCCTGCACAAAAGAGTTGCAGGAGCTTCATAAGATGGTTGTGGCTGTCAAGCAGGATGGAGAGGTAGGTCTTGCATATATGAAGAGTTTTGAGATTGAGGAGAAGATTAGGCAGGAAGGTATCGAAGAGGGGCGATTGGAGGGCAGATTGGAAGGCATTATAAGTCTTGCACGCAAGCTCGGACAAACAGATGAGCAGATTATAGCGTTACTTCAGGAAGATTCCAGCCTTACAAGACAACAGGCTGAGGAGGCATTAGCGAAGTACTCTTCTAATTAATGCTGGTCTTGTTATAATTAAATATTGCATTTTCTTAACAATTGATATCAGGTATCTGCATTCTTTATTACGGAGTCTTTAGATTGCAGATACCTGATATTTTTTAAAATTTTTAACAATTTTTTTCAGAAAAAATGACTGCAATAAACACTTTTCAACATATAGTTGTCATATGTTTGTAATTTTTCAATATATAGTGTGTGACAGTTATTGGTACACACCATTAAATAATCCAGTCACACTTACTGTCACATCTTGAAATTATAGTTTCTTCAGTTTACAATGGACATATACAAAAAACATTATATCAGCTTGTTATTACACGCTACAAAACAATGTGCTTTCAAGCTGCATCAAAGGAGGAACTTAAAATATGAGAGTTAAAAAGATTATCGCCGTATGTATGAGTGTTGTGTCAATTATTGCTATGACAGGATGCAGTACTGCCACAACAGACTCAGCAAATAATTCATCAAATAATTCAATAAGCCAGGAAACGATTGCACAGAGTACAGTTCAGCCTGCTACAGTGGTTGTGACCGAAGCGGTAACAGAGGCTACAACTCAGGACGTAGGTCTTGTTCCTCCTAATTATAAGATTCCTGAAAATTGGAAAGTATTGGCATATTCAAAGGATGCTGATTTTGAAGGTTTTGAATGGAAGAATACGATTGGTTTTGAAGATGATATCAATACTATTATTGAGTTTGTAAGCAATAATGCTGTAATAGAAATACCTGCCGGCTCTAAGATTGATTTAAGCCATTTGCATGGATATTCCGCATTATCTGACGAATTAAAGCATACGCTTGAACTCGCTATAGGTGGTGCATTAGGTGGTGATACAAAAGATCCAAAACGGTTAATAAACAAAAAAGGAGATGCCACATGCGCTTTCGTATTGTTTCGTACTGAAGCTGAAGAAGCCTATATTGATCTGTACGTCAAATAACCAACATTTCTTCATCAATCCATATCAGCAACCATCCTCGTATAAACAATCCTGTCCCCTGTTTATACGAGGATTTTTATTGCACCGTGACTCTCTTATTACATAACATATTACAGCATATGTAATACAATTTTCATGTCTTACTCAGCTCCCGCTCCCGGCAATTCCAGCTCTTTAACTATACCTGCATTTTCTTAATAATACCATCATAAAAATCAAGCACTGCCTTAATATCCTTATCATCCGGATGCCCCTTTGCAATGCCGCCTATAAGCCTGAACGGGCCAAATGTGTCATAGCCCTTGCACGAAAACCTGTCTGTAATGCTGCAGCGCTTATTTTTGAGTATTGCCTCTATAGAGCCGAAGGCTGCGCTTCCGCCGTGCGTGCATATTAAAAATACAGTCTTTTCCTGCGGCAGATTAACGGATGCAAAGTTAAGCACCGCCTGATGGAATCTGCCGTAATATATTCCTGATGCAAAGCCTATTGCATCATATTCCGAAAGATTTTTCTCTTTTATCTTTGTGGCATCGATAAGTTCCGTTCCGTAAGCATCTGCTATTGCATCAACAAGCTTTTTTGTATTCCCATGATGTACGGATGCATAAACAATTGCTATTTTCATATAGATAACCTCTTATACTAGCATATCTCTCCGGCGAGTGCCGCTCTTGCTGCGCTTGCAGGTGAACCAAGATATATGCCTACCTTGGATGAACCCATTCTTCCGAGGAAGTTACGGTTGTTTGTGGCAAGAATCTTCTCGCCGTCAGCCATGATTCCGCATGCACGTCCACAGCATAGACCGCAGCCCGGCTGTGTTATAATTGCTCCGGCAAGTGCAAGATCCTTGAGATACCCTGCCTTGGATGCCTCTTCATATATGCTTCTGCTTGCAGGAGTTACGATAAGTCTCATATAATCTGCAATCTTCTTACCACGAAGAATGTCCGCTGCAACCTTGATATCCTCAAGTCTTCCGTTAGTACATGAGCCTATAAATACCTGATCAATCTTAGTTCCCTTAAGCTCGCTTACAGGATGGATGTTGTCTACCTGTGAAGGACACGCCAGTACGGGAACGAGTGTTGATGCATCATACTCCATTACACGGCAGTACTCAGCGTCAGCATCAGCCTTAAGCCATGCAACATCATCATAATTGACACCTGAGAATTCAGCCGTCTTTTCATCAGGTGCAAACAGCGCTGCCTTTGCTCCTGCCTCAATCGCCATATTGGCTATTGTCATCCTTGATGCAACCGTCATATTGTCTACAGTGCTTCCCGAGAATTCAAGAGCCTTGTATGTAGCACCGTCACTTCTCAGGTCACCAAGAAGTCTGAGGATAATATCCTTGGCATATACACCCTCAGGAAGTTCTCCGTTAATCACAACCTTAATAGTCTCAGGAACCTTAATCCACATCTCGCCTGTTCCGAGGACAGCCGCCATCTCAGTGTAACCGATTCCCGATGAAAAACATCCTACGCTTCCGTAAGTTGTTGTATGTGAATCAGTGCCGAATACTATATTACCCGGCTTTGCATAACCCATCTCCGGCATAAGCTGATGGCAGATACCATCTGCCCTGTGAAAATTCTTAAGTCCCTGCTCCTTAACAAATGCATCACCAATCTTAAAATGTCTTACATCCTCGACAGCACTTGTCGGTACAAGATGATCATAGATAAGCACAACCTTATCGGCATCCCACACTTTCTTAAATCCCATCTCATGGAACTTGTCCACAACAAACGGAATAAATATATCATGAATCATTACCCTGTCAACATTAACGGTAACAATTGCTCCCGGCTTCACATCTGCCTTGCCGGTATTCTTCATAACTATCTTCTCAATTAATGTATGTCCCATATCAATCTCCATTCCGCAGGCACAAAGTGCCGGAGAAATCGCGAGCCAAATATCAGATTTGGCTCTGCGATAAATGCTATTTGTGGCGCCTGCGGCACAAATAGCCGTGTGAAAAATCAGATATCAATCTGTATTTTTCACACTAATCCATTCCGCTTCTGCATAGCCTTAACAAGTCCGCCCGCATTAAGAATCTCCATGAGATTATCAGGAAGAGGTTCTATCGGATAATCCTTGCCGTTAAATGTAATCTTGTCATTCATGATAACTGTCAGCTCATCACCCTCCCTGACAACATCAGGAATATCCTTATTCTCAATAAGCAGAAGTCCGTTATTTATTGAATTACGGAAGAATATTCTCGCAAATGATTTTGCAATTACGCATCTTATATTAAGATGCTTGATTATCTCCGGTGCCTGTTCTCTTGATGAACCGCAGCCGAAGTTCTTGCCTGCAACGATTATGTCACCGTCACCTATCTGTCCTGCAAGCTCAGGTCTCAAAGGTGAAAATGCATATTTTTTCATATCGTCAACTGTCTTAAGCGCAAGGTACTCTGTAGGGATTATGATATCCGTATCGATATCGTCACCGAGCACCCACACTTTACCTGTAAATTTATCCATAACTGTCTCCTTTTCCTACAGCTCGTCAGGGCCGCATATCTTACCTGCTATTGCTGAAGCCGTAACAGTAGCCGCTGAACCGAGATATACCTTAGATGTCTTATGTCCCGCACGTCCCTTGAAGTTACGTGTACCTGTTGATATAAGGACTTCATTCTCACCGATTACGCCCTGGCAGCTTCCCCAGCATACACTGCAGTTGGCATTCATGACCATTGCGCCTGACTCCATGAATATATCAATAAGCCCCTCATCGAGTGCCTGAATATAAACATTATTGGATGCAGGAGCTATAAGGAATCTTACGTCAGGATTAACCTTTCTTCCCTTAAGAATCTCAGCGGCAACACGGAGGTCATCTATTCTTCCGTTATTACATGAGCCAAGAAATGCCTCGTCAATCTTAACATCACCGACCTGTGAAAGCGGAATAACATCATCAACAAAATCAGGTCTCGCAACTACAGGCTCAATCTTATCAAGGTCATACTCATATACCTTAAGGAACTTTGCATCCTCGTCACTGACATACATGTTGTCCGCCCTGCGTCCGTGCTCCTTAATAAATTCCTCAACCTTTTCATCTGGCTCTACAATACCTGTCTTGGCACCTGCCTCAACAGCAAGGTTGCACAGTACAAATCTGTCATTAACACTCAGGTTATGTGCTCCCTCTCCTGCAAACTCCATGACCTTGTAATTGGCTCCGTTAGCCCCGATATCACCGATTATAGTAAGAATAAGGTCTCTTGGATATACACCTTCTCTTAACTTACCCTTAAGGTTAAAGCGGAGTGTCTCAGGTACCATGACCCATGACTTGCCTGTAACCATTGCATACAGGAAATCGGTACATCCGACACCCGTACCAAATGCTCCGAGTGCTCCGTATGAACATGTATGTGAGTCGGCACCGAATATAAGCTGTCCCGGCTCAACAAAATTTTCAAACATAATCTGGTGGCATACGCCCTTGCCCTCAAAGAACTTAATTCCGTTCTCTCTGGCAAACTCGCGCATCTTCTTATGAACTGCTGCCGTCTTAGGATTCTCTGCCGGAATATTATGATCCACGATAAATACAATCTTATCCTTGTCGGCAATTCTTGGATTCTTCAGCTTATTGTTGTACATATCTATTGTAAGATGTGTTGTTCCGTCATTACTCATAAGGTAATCAAGCTCAACAGTATGTATCTGTCCCGGCTTAACCTCTTCAACACCGGCTGCTCTTGCGATAATCTTTTCAGCTATAGTCATTCCCATTGTGCAATCCCCCTAGTTCTCTTCCTTGTTAAGTGAGGCAATAAGTCCGCCCGCATTAAGAATATTCTGCATATATTCAGGCAGCTTTGTACATGTAAATTCCTTACCGCATGCCTTAACAGTTCCTGCTGTAAGGTCAATATCCGCCTCGTCACCTGCGGCAACATTATCATGAAGGTCTTCGCATACAAGCACAGGAAGTCCTATATTGATTGAATTTCTATAGAATATTCTGGCAAATGACTTTGCATAAACTGCCTTTATTCCAAGTGCCTTAAGAACACTTGGCGCCTGCTCTCTTGATGAACCGCAGCCAAAGTTGTCTCCGGCAACAATTATATCCCCATCCTTAACACCGGAAGCAAAATCTGCATCAAGTGACTCAAATGCATGTGACTTCATCTCATCAATATTCGGCAGAAGCAGATACTGCGATGCAATAATCTGGTCTGTATCAACGTCATTGTCAAATTTAAAAATACGACTCATAAATCCTCACCTTTTTCCCTTCATATGCCATTAATTCTTAATACGCCATGATATCATATATCATAAATGCGCTATATGCATGTTACCGGCACTCAGTAAATTATACACGTATACAGCGTACTTCTCAAGATATAATTACTCTTATTGATTTTCTCATTTTTTTATCATATCATATGTAATAAGATATGTCTAAAATCGACTGCGAACAGAGGTCAGGATGAGTTCATTAAAGTTTGAATACAGAGACAACGGAATAATTCTTAAGACATTAACCCCCGCCAGTGCGGAGCGTGTGCTGATGTTTTATAAAAAGAACAGTAATTCTTTTGATGCATATGAGACCGCCAAGCCGGAGGGCTTCTACACCTTAGGCTTTCAGAAGAGGCTTATTGCTGCTGAGAATGAGAGCTTTCTTAAAGGGGTTCAGATGAGATACTTCCTGTTTGACGAACGTTTTCCACAGGACATCATCGGAAGCGTATCATTTTTCAACATAAGACGCGGGGATTTTGAACAATGCTGCATAGGTTATAAGATTGACGAAGAATACCGCCATATGGGCTATGGCCGCCGTATGCTTGAGCTTGCACTAAAGATAATAACCGTTGATTACGGAATCCACCGTGTTGAAGCGTATATACTGCCCGCCAACACCCCCTCAGTCCGGCTTGCCGGGCAGTGCGGCTTTGAGCCTGAGGGAATTGCGAAGGGGTATGTGCGTATGCATGGAGAATGGACCGACCATGTGAGGTATGTTTATATCTCCCGGTACCAATAGCCAAAATACGGATTGCGGCAGTCACTTCTATGACTTCTTCTGAAGTTGTTAAATCCAAACATCCCCGCCATAAACCGCTCTTTATTGCTGTATACACCGGGAACACCGATAAGCATTGCATTCTCATCAGACTGTACCCTTCCGGCAAGGATATGTCTGAATGTATAGAAGCCATGCATAAGAAAGCTGTTCTGTTCAACATCTATTCCGTCACCTGTCTTAGCTCCCGTACATTCATATTGAAGCAGTGTCCTGAGCTTATCCGGAGTAATCTCAATACAGTCATAATATGTATCATCATCAAATGCATCCACATAATCACAATCTTCCTGCATGCGGCTGAATACCTGCATACGGGTAAGTGGCATTTCATATGCTTTTTCTTCTTCCGGGATAATTATATCCCCGTTCTCAGGCTTTGTTTCTATTTCCTCAATCTGAAGAAACTCTGGCTTACTGCCCTCTTCAGCAGCTATCTCCTTTTCTCCCGCTTCCGTATGTTCTTCTACAGCTTCCTGCTGCGCATGTTCTTTCTGCTGTACTGTATTTTTCTTTGCCCCGAACCTTATCATGTCATACGGATAGGCGGTATCGGTATCATCCCATGAAGCAACCGCCGCCAATCCACCTGCGTCTGTCACAACCGCTACTGCCACAGCCTCATTCCAGTCAAATCCGCTTCCACCCATATTAGTATCAATAAATTCACATTTTGCCCTGCCAAATCCGTTATTAACAGCAATATCATCCAGCTTAATTCCGGACATATAATCTCCGTCCGGCACAAGCGCACATATACTGCATCTGCATTCGCCAACAGAATACATTCCCCTGATGCTGAACTCAAGACTGACACGGCTGCTCATCATCCACCCTGTCTCATGCTCCACCTTGACAAATCCACAAGAGTGGCTCATATCAGCACTGCCATCACTATATTCATGTAAATAAAACAAATTACCCATAACAATCCCCATTCTTGCCCGTTTTTCAGGGCATCCCAGGTTTGTGCGCAAGCACAAATCCTGCGTGTGAAAAATCTTATTTTTCACACTGCCCCCAGCCAACAGATAAACTTGATATTTCAGTATATGCAGGCTGGTAAAATGTTATGTGTGAAATGACTAACAGCAGCACATTAAAAAGCCACCCGGAAGCACTATATATGAATTCACATATAATGTAATCCGGGCGGCTTTTAATTATTTAATTACACTTAATGCATCTCAATCAGTCTGTCAGCAAGCTCGCCAAACTGCGCAAGTGTAAGCGCTTCGCCTCTGATTCCCGCAGGAAGTCCCATAGCCTCAAGAGCCGTTGTTACGTCCTCTCTTGTGCATGCGTGTCCGCTTCCGTTAAGCTCACTGCTGTTGGCAAGTGAATTGGCAAGCGTCTTGCGGCGCTGATTGAATGCGGCACGGATAACCCTAAACATAAACTGCTCATCCTTAACCTTAACAGGCGCATCCTCATGACGCACAAGCTTTATCACGGCAGAATCGACATTAGGACGCGGCATAAAGCAGCTTGCAGGGACCTTAAGGACAATCTGGGCATCCGCATAGAACTGGACTGCAAGTGACAATGCACCGTAATCCTTAGTTCCCGGGCCCACCTGCATGCGCTGTGCAACCTCTTTCTGAACCATTATAGTAATGCTCTCAAGCGGAACATGACTCTCAAAAAGGCCCATGATGATAGGAGTTGTAATGTAGTAAGGGAGATTGGCAACAACCTTTATCGGACGTCCGCCATTTTTCTCCTCAGCAAGCTTTCTTACATCAACTTTAAGAATATCCTCATTAATAACACTTACGTTATCATATGGTGCAAGTGTCTCGGCAAGTATCGGAATAAGATTCTTATCAATCTCAACCGCTGCAACCTCTCTTGCATTCTCACAGAGAATCTGTGTCATTGTTCCGATTCCCGGCCCTATCTCAAGCACAAAATCATCCTTTGTAATGCCCGCCTCGCGCACAATCTTCTCAACCACATTACCGTCAATCAGGAAATTCTGTCCGAATCTCTTCTGGAAACCGAACCCGTATTTCTTAATAATCTCAAGTGTATTGGTCGGATTGTATAAATGTTTGATGTTCTCCATAGACTCACCTTTCGATATTCAAAAGCCTTTTTGCATTGGCAGTTGTTGTCTCAATAACCTCTTCGCGTGTAACATTTTTCAGGGCGGCAATCTCATCCGCAACGAGCGGGAGATTCAACGATGAATTACGCTTGCCGCGGTTAGGCACAGGTGCGAGATAAGGGCTGTCCGTCTCAAGCACTATCCTGTCAAGGGGTACATATTCAACAGTCTCCTTAAGCTTTCTTCCGTTCTTAAATGTTACGACACCGCCTACACCTATATAGAAGCCATTATCAAGATAGAACTTTGCACACTCCTTAGAATATGAATAGCAGTGTATAATGCCTCCGACATCAGATGCATGCGTCTGTCTTAAAATATCCTCCGTATCTTTGGCTGCTTCCCTTGAATGAATCATTATCGGCAGCTTAACCTGACGTGCAAGCTCAATCTGTCTCTCGAACCAGTATTTCTGCGCATCTTTGCCTGTCTTTGGATATGTTGCATCAGCAGGATAATAATAATCAAGACCTATCTCACCTATGGCAACAATCTTACTGCTCTGTGCTGCCTGCTGCTCAATGTAATCCATATCTGCCTCGGTAAGTCCGTCTGCATCATCCGGATGAACGCCAAGCGCACCATACACAAAGTCATATTTTTCCGTCAGCTCAAGAGTTGCATGGCAGCCTCTCATAGAAGCTGCCACATTTACAACATTGCCAATTCCGTTATCAGCAAGTGAGGCAAGCAGCTCTTCCCTGTCTGCGTCAAATGCTTCATCATCATAATGGGCGTGTGTATCAAAAATCATATTAATCCTCTATCTAATCTCCGAACCATTGATTATATCGCGGTCAACAGTCATAACTGAGAGATTGCCCTTGTCATCACCCGCACAAAGAATCATTCCCTGTGACTCAACACCACAAAGCTTGCATGGCTTTAAGTTAGTGATAACAGCAACCTTCCTGCCTACCAGCTCTTCCGGCTTGTAGTAAGCTGCAATGCCTGACACAATCTGGCGCATCTGTCCGCCAACCATTACCTGTGACACAAGAAGCTTCTTAGACTTCTTAACAGGCTCACATGCCATAATCTCGCCGACCTGAATCTGAATCTTGTCAAAATCCTCTATTGAAATCTCTTCCTTTGGCTCAACTACAGGATACTCAGGCTCTGCATTCTTAGCCGCCTGTGCCTTGCGTATCTCCTCAGCCTTTGCAAGCACCTCTTCAAGGTCAAGTCTTGCAAAAAGAATCTCCGGCTTGTCTGTAACTTTGATTCCATTCTTGCGGAGTCCGAACTTATCAAGATCATCATACTCTCTTATATCAGCATTAAGCTGTGCAAGAATCCTGCCTGCTGTCTGCGGCATATACGGAGTAAGAAGGTTGGCACCGATTGTAATACTCTCAACAAGGTTATAGAGAACATGTGCAAGCTCATCCTGCTTTGACTCATCCTTGGCAAGCGCCCATGGCATTGTCTCATCAATATATTTGTTACATCTCTTAAACAGTGTAAATATCTCTGTAATTGCATCAGCTACACGGAGCTTATCCATATCCTTATCAATAAGCGCCTTAGTGCCTGTTACAACTCTCTTAAGATCCTCGTCAAAATCAGTTGTTGCTGATGTATCTTTAACATCTCCGCCAAAATACTTATTGCTCATGGCAATTGTACGGTTTACAAGGTTACCGAGCGTATTGGCAAGGTCTGAATTCATTCTCTCAACCATAAGCTCCCATGTGATTACACCGTCATTTTCAAATGGCATCTCATGAAGGACAAAGTAACGTACGGCATCCACACCGAACATGTCTACAAGGTCATCGGCATATATAACATTGCCCTTTGACTTACTCATCTTGCCATCACCCTGAAGAAGCCATGGATGACCGAATATCTGCTTAGGCAGCGGAAGTCCGAGTGCCATAAGCATAATCGGCCAGTAGATTGTATGGAATCTTAAGATATCCTTACCGATAAGGTGAAGGTCGGCAGGCCAGTATTTGTTAAAGTTCTCGTCTGAGTTGCCGTCTACGTCATAGCCAAGACCTGTGATGTAGTTGGTAAGGGCATCAAGCCATACATATACAACATGCTTATCATCAAAATCAACCGGAATACCCCACTTAAAAGATGTTCTTGATACACAGAGATCCTGAAGTCCTGCCTTGATAAAGTTATTCATCATCTCATTCTTACGTGACTCAGGCTGGATGAATTCAGGGTGGGACTCAATATGCTCAATAAGCTTATTGGTATATTTGCCAAGCTTAAGGAAGTAAGCCTCCTCCCTGGCAGGCTGGCATGGTCTGCCGCAGTCAGGGCACTTGCCGTCAACAAGCTGTGAAGCTGTGAAGAATGATTCACAAGGTGTACAGTACATACCCTCATAGAAGCCCTTGTAAATGTCTCCCTGATCATACAGCTTCTTGAAAATCTTCTGAACCTGCTTCTCATGATACTTGTCTGTTGTTCTGATAAACTTGTTATATGATGTATCCATAAGGTCCCAGATTCTCTTAATCTCACCTGATACATTGTCTACAAATTCCTGTGGGCTGATTCCTGCTTCTTCTGCCTTCAGCTCAATCTTCTGTCCGTGCTCATCTGTTCCTGTCTGGAAGAACACATCATAGCCCTGCTGTCTCTTATATCTTGCGATACTGTCTGCAAGCACTATCTCATATGTGTTGCCGATGTGCGGCTTGCCTGATGTATAGGCAATCGCTGTAGTGATGTAATATTTCTTCTTGTCTTCCATTGTCTGCTTCCTCTCTTCTGCTCTTTTAGATGCTGAAATTTTAAATACTAAAAAGCGCCCTCCGTCATCCTCAGGCAACTCTTGTTACTGATTATTGACAGGAAGGCGCATAATCAACGCTGTACCACTTCCATTCGCCGCACAGGAACACTCTGAATTGCTTTGTAAATGCTTACAGCCGATTATCTCATTCCCGTTAAAGCCTCATGTCCGATATAACAGTCGGTCCTGTCGCAGCCTTGCAGCTTATCTGTTCGGTGCGCCACTCCGGAGCCATCTTCGTCACCATCCGAATCATCCGCTTGCAGCAGACGCGGAATTCTCTGTAGATTCTTCACTGTGATTACTCTTTCCTTCATAGTGTTTGGTTATTAAATTATTAATATAATTCCGGGGCAGATGCACCCAGCTATGATAGATATTACTATATTAATATTACAAATGTCAAGTAGCAGCATCCCCTAAGCCTGCATCTTGTCCTGCATCCGAATCAGTACCCGAGTCCGGGCCTGTATCTTCCTCAATCTTTGGAAGCTCTCCCTGCGCCTGTGTATTATCTGCCACACCCTCCGGGTCATACTCTCCACCCTCTTTATCCCAAAGCGAATCGTATTCCTTGCGCTTTTCCTTAAGTGCCGCCATGATCATCTGTGCCTGCTTTGCCTTGCCATACATCTTATCATCATATTCCATGACCTTTTTCTCATCAGAATATGGCACCTTATCGCCCGCGCACATTCTTGCAACCGTTGTCATTATCTTGGCTATTGTTGCCCCAAGTCCCGTCTCCGGATCTGCGAGTGCCTTGGCATTCTCTGCATCAGAAGCCGCACACCACTGCTCTCTAAGTCCATTAAGTGCATTCTCATATTTGTCAAAATCCTCTGATGCCTTGTCATATGAAAGCTGGAGCTGCGCCGCCTTCTGCGTCCATTCGTCATTTCCTGTGCGTTCTGCTTTATCCCTGGCATTCTTAAGCTGCTTATAGATATCCTTCTTTTTATCCTGTAACTGGTTTCTGTATGCCTGATATTTCGGTATTGCCTCTCCTAACTTCATAGCTTCTCCTTTCTGCTGACGTTCATCAAATCATCTTATCAAGTTCCCTGTCTACATTTGCATTTCTCTTAAATTCAGGTTTGTCAATAATGTTACCGCCTGCCATTACACAATCTACATTTCTCAAAGCACACAGATTATCAAGCGGATTATCCTGTGTCACAATAAGCTCAGCCTTCATTCCCGGTGCTACAGTTCCCGTAATATCACCAATTCCGGCAAGTCCTGCATTGACCTGTGTTGCAGTATGCAGTGCAAATGCATTCGACACGCCTGCATATCTGCTGAAGTAATACAGTTCTCTCCAGAAATCATACTGCGTAATATACGGACAGCCGACATCATTACCCAGTGCAACAGGTATTCCGTTGGCAATCGCCGCTTTGGAACATTCCACGATTCCCTCAAATACAATATTGCCATTGAACTGTTCTACCTCTGATGCATGCGATATGCTCCTGTCAAACAGTGCATACGGAAGAGCCGGTGATATTGTTGTTGTAAGAAATGCATTTTTCTCTTTGAAAAGGCTTATTATCTCCTCATCCGGCCTGGCACCATGCTCTATTGAATCTACCCCGTTAGCAAGCGCAGCTCTGACACCTTCCGTTGACTCAACATGTGCCGCAACCTTATATCCAAGCTTATGTGCTCTCCCGCACACAGCATTTATCATATCCGGCTGCATCTTAAGCTCTCCCGGAACGCCCTTTGCCTTGGCATCAAGGACACCGCCCGTAATCATCAGCTTTATAATATCAACCTTCTGCTTCGCTGCCCTGTCAACCTGTGCAAGTGCTTCATCAACCGTTGTAGCTGCTATCGCCACCGACCCTGCCATATGACCTCCCGGCACGGATATTCCTTCATTAGCCGCAATAATTCTCGGCCCGATACATCTGCCGTTTTCTATATCTGTCCTGCATCTGGTATCAAAATCCGCCAGCCCGCCTACAGTTCTTATCGTTGTAACACCGGACAGAAGTTCAAGCTTTGCAAAGCCCTTGACCATATTGTAGGCAATCCTTCTTGTAAGCGCCGTGCTCATTATCTTTCCTACAAGTGCCGCGTTGTCACGCTGCTTTTTCTGTGGCTTTCCATTACCGGCAAGATGCACATGCATATTGATAAGTCCCGGCATAACATATCTTCCGTTAAGGTCATATACCTCATATGACTGCTTCGTATCTGAGCTTTCCCACTCATCTCTGTCTGTTATTGCTTTAATCGTATCGCCCTCAATAAGAATAACCTTATCCGCAGCAGGCTCCATATTCTCTGACCCGTCCAGTATATATCCGTTGATCAGTGCCAGTCTGTTAATTTTGTTTATCTTCATTGTATCTCTCCCTCTTTTATCCAGACTTTCCTATTAATTATTTCTATTGTTATAATGATACCACATCACTGATTGCATATCCAGTTAATGTATATTAATATACTATATATACATATTTCACATCTAATAAGGGGGATTACCAATTGAACAATAAAAGAGATAAAGCATATATGAAGCGGCGTTTCTTTGCCGTTTTTCTTGCGGTTATTATGTGCTTTGGCATTGCAGGATGCAGCTTTGGTCCGTGGCACGGTACCGGCAGTGACAGTTCTAATCAGGAAGGAAGCGCTGAACAGACCGTCAGGACATATGCAGAGAAAGACCTTGAGGCATTTAATGAATTCACACTTGATGTCTTTTGTGATGCGGTATCACAGGATACACTGACTCTTCACTGCATGGTTAAAAATCCTGAGAATTACGGCATAGAACATACTGCTGCCACGCTTGGCACAATTGATATCAATTCACTTGATAATACATCTGATATTACAGACTGCCTGAATCGTCTTAATACCTTCCGCTACGAAGAATTGTCACAGAAGCAGCAGCTCACATATGACATCATGAAGAATTATCTCACAACTGAGCTTGAATACAGCGATTTGTATATGTACTCGGCCTCTCTCACTCCATATAGTGGAATTACGGTTATGCTTCCCACACTGCTTGCCGAATATGAATTTTATTCCAAAGCCGATGTTGACGATTACATTGCCCTTCTCAATGACACCGGGAGATATTTCTCTGATATTATGGAATTTGAACGGCTCCGCTCTGAAAAAGGGCTCTTTATGGAGGATTATATAGCCGATGAACTCATAGGACAGTGCCGGACATTTATAGATAAAAACAGCAGTGAGGATTCATTTCTGATAACAGCATTTGCAAGCCGTCTTAATGATGTCAGCCAACTTACAGATACTGAAAGAAATGCGTATATCGAAGCAAACCGCAAAGCTGTCATATCATCGGTTCTGCCCGCTTATCAGGATATTATTGACGGTATTGCGTCCCTCAAAGGAACCAATCGTTATCAGGGAGGTCTGTGCAATTATCCCGACGGACGCAAGTACTATGAGTATCTTGTAAAGAGCGACCTTGGATGGTCTAAGTCAATGAATGATCTTGATGAGCTTCTTGATCAGTATATTACGTCCGCTTACCTGTCGCTCCAGGCAATACTTGCAAAGGATCCGTCTGTCGCAGACCGGCTTGACCATTTTTCTTTTACACTCACTGATCCGGAAGAGATTGTAAATGATCTTCACAGCAAGCTTACGGATGAATTTCCGGCGGCACCGGAGGTTGAATACTCCATCAGGGACATCGACAAATCCCTTGAGGAGAATGCCAACCCTGCAATGTACATAATCCCGCAGATTGATAACTACACAGGCAATGTTATTCTTATCAACCGCTATCAGGCTGATTATGCCACTATTTATCCTATGCTTGCACATGAGGGATATCCGGGACACATGTACCAGACAACGTATTTTGCAGCAACAAACCCAGACCCTGTACGAAGGATTCTCCAGACAGGCGGCTATTCCGAAGGCTGGGCTTCATATGTTGAGATGCTTTCTTACATGTACGATGACAAATCATCATCTGACAGTATATACCAGCTTCTTAAGGATAACGAGACAATAACTCTTGCACTGTATTCAAAGATGGATATGGGAGTCAATTATTACGGCTGGACCAAAGACCGCTTAAGAATATACCTTCAGGACTGGGGTGTTGCTGACGGTATGGATATTGACCGGCTCTATGGATATCTTTGCGCTGAGCCTGCCTCCTACCCTAAGTATTCGCTTGGATGCTTTGCTTTTATGGACCTGCGTGTCAATGCGCAGGCTTCTCTCGGCGAACGCTTTGATGCGGTTGAGTTCCACAGATTTCTTATGGAGCTTGGGCCTGCCCCTTTTGATATTGTGTATGAACGCTTCGACAGATGGCTGGCTTCACAGACGGACAAAAGCTAGATAAAAAGAACGCATTCACAGACACCTCTAAGGCTCTGGAATGCGTTTTTCTCTGTTTTATTCAAAATATGCAACCGGATCTACAGGCTTGTCATCAACCGTCAGTTTGAAGTAAAGATTAGCGCCTTCCTCAGTGTAATATCTGGTCGGCTCAGCCACCTTTCCTATAACATCCCCGGCAACTACTGTCATACCCTTCTTAAGCTTAACGTCATCAAGCAGTCCGTATGTTGTAACGTAATTGTTGCCAATTGCTATAGATACTGTTGTTCCTGTCTCATCACTTACATTGATTGCATTAACAACTCCGGATGCCGCAGCAATTACCTCCGTGCCGGCAGATGCTGCGATATTCACGGCAGGATTAACCTTATAAAGCCCCAATGTTTTGTAATATATTGTGCTGTCCATGCTGTATTTCATAATGACTTCGCCATTGACCGGACGCTTAAGCGTGTCATTCTCACCAAACGAATACTTAGCTGCTATATTGTCCGCTGAATTGGCTGCAACTCCATTATTTCCCTGATGCGCAGTATCCGGGCCGGACGTATCCGTGTCACTTGCTTTTGTCGGGATATCAGATTTTTCCTGCATATCTGACTTCACATCACCGGCAGCCTTTGTTAGTGTATCGGCCTGGTCTGTTATCGTTCTGCTTCTGGTATAATCTGTCACGCTGTCCTTTAGTGTATTTTCCTCCGCTTTTGCCTGCTCTATTTTCGTCTCATTCAGGTCTACAATATTAGATGAACCTTTCTTTGCACGCCCCGCTACTGATATTACTCCCACAGCGAGCGCACATACAAGTGCTCCCGTTATAATGAATGACATCATCTTTTCCGGACTTCTCTTCTTTATTTTCTTCATATTAACCCTCCATTCCTGCGCAAATCACTGCTGATGTTAATATGTTTTCCATAAATCCGGATTTTATACATTTACAGATTCTCTATTGATATCCCATTAAAAAAATATTTTAAAATTTCATCGTATCCACTGCCCTGACGTGCCATCACCGCCGCCTGGTTAATGCTGAGTCCGTATCCGCTGCCGCTTCCACGGACGGTAATTCTTATATCACCCGAAGCATTGCCTGCTCCCAATGTATTCCGGCTTACATCCTCAATAAAAAAACACGGAGATGCAAGGCCAAGTGCATCCGCAAATTCTTCTCCGCTTATTACAATATTACCAACCTTTATTCTGTTTACATAATCTGACCGGTCACGTTCTACAATCTGGACAGTCTCAAGCGGTGCATCTTTGCTGAGACCTGAAGATGCCGCCTCTGTAACGGGCGCAAATTTCTTTGAGCACAGCTTTACAAAATCCTGATTGCTTATATATTTTATACTTATATACTGCTCTGTACTGCTGTCATCCGGGCACTCTGCCTGCTTAAGCCATGGCATCGCCCCATCAGACATACTCCTCGTCCTGCCTGCTGTAATGTATGTATAAGGACAGTCTATCAGCTCATTGTTGCAGCGCATAACAAGCTGTGATACAGCTGCAGTGCAGTCCTCTATGAGTGATTCGTTGGCTTCATAATCTCCCTGCCACAGCTTCATGCGTTCCTTTTTGGAAATATATGTCATTGCAAGCTCATCATCATCAACACTGAAACTGTCTTTCATTGCCCTGTATATCTGCGTTCTTATCATAACTGCCTGCGTCTTGATAAGCTCAGGCTCACTGCCGTATTCAAGTCTTGACGCAAGCACACCGGCTATATAATCATCGACACCAATATCCGTGACGCTTTTTCCGGCATCAATTCTGACACGGCCATTCCGGCCTATATCAGCTTCCTGCGACGGCTGCCTTACTCCGGTAAGCATTAACGTAAAAAAGCCCGGAATAACGAAGCACACTATTGTAACCAAAAGTGCTTTCTTCATTATTCCAAGCTCTATTCTTCTTCCATGCATTGCTCCACCTCCTGTTAAAAGGTATGAGCACTTATGGACATGTATGACTGTTTAATTAATCTTCATCAGAAACTTCAACCTTAACCTTGTCGAGCTTCCAGATATCCCTTACATACTCCTCAATAGTACGGTCTGATGAGAACTTGCCGGCACATGCCACATTAAGCATAGCTGACTTAGCCCAGCCCTTCTCATCCTTATACTTATCAAGCATCTTCCTGTGTGCGTCCGCATATGCACGGAAATCCTTAAGTATAAAGTATGTGTCAGCTCTTCTTCCACCATCATTGTGAAGAAGAGAATTGTAGATATCTCTGAACATCTCAGGATTCTCTCTGCAGTATTCACCATTAATGAGCTGCATAAGAACTGTTCTGACATCCTGGTCATTGTTGAATATCTCCATCGGATCATATCCGCCTTCATTCTCGTAACGGATAACTTCATCTGATGTAAGTCCGAAGATAACAGCATTATCTTCTCCGACTTCCTGGACTATCTCAACATTGGCACCATCCATCGTTCCGAGCGTAAGCGCACCATTAAGCATGAACTTCATGTTACCTGTACCGGAAGCTTCCTTGGATGCAGTTGATATCTGCTCGCTCACATCTGCTGCCGCAAATATAATCTCAGCGTTAGATACACGGTAATTCTCTATGAATACAACCTTAAGCCTGCCATTGATTGCAGGGTCATTATTAACGACATCCGCAACATTATTGATAAGCTTAATGGTAAGCTTTGCTATCTTATATCCGGCAGCCGCCTTGGCTCCGAATATAAATGTCTGTGCAGGTATATCAAGATCAGGATTAGCTTTAAGCTGGTTATACAGATACATTACATGAAGTATATTAAGAAGCTGTCTCTTATACTCATGAAGTCTCTTAACCTGTACATCGAATACTGAACGGGGATCAACTTCAACTCCATTGTTCTCCTTAATGTACTTGGCAAGTCTTAACTTATTCTGATACTTAATCTGCATAAACTCACGCTGGCACTTCTCATCATCAACATATACCTTGAGCCTGCTAAGATGTGACAGGTCTGTTATCCAGTCATCACCAATCTTGCCTGTTATCCAGTCTGCAAGAAGCGGATTACCGTGAAGAAGGAATCTTCTCTGTGTAATACCATTAGTCTTGTTGTTGAACTTCTCAGGGAACATCTCGTAGAAGTCCTTGAGTTCCTGCTTCTCAAGAATCTCTGTGTGAAGCTTGGCAACACCGTTAACAGAGAATCCTGCCACAATTGCAAGGTTGGCCATCTTAACCTGGCCATCATATATAACAGCCATCTTGCGGATCTTATCCTGATTGCCCGGATACTTAACCTTCAGTTCCTCAACAAATCTGCGGTTGATCTCTTCGACAATCTGATATACTCTCGGAAGAAGTCTTGAGAACAGCTCGATAGGCCACTTCTCAAGCGCCTCAGCCATAATTGTATGGTTAGTATATGCACAGCAGTGTGTAGTTACTTCCCATGCCTCTTCCCAGTTAAGTCCTTCCTCATCCATGAGAATTCTCATGAGTTCGGCAACCGTAACTGTAGGATGTGTATCGTTAAGCTGGAATACATACTTCTCGTGGAACTTTCTTATATCGCTGTTAGTCTTCTTATACTTGGCAATTGCTCTCTGTATACTTGCTGATACGAAGAAATACTGCTGCTTTAATCTGAGTTCCTTACCTGCATAATGGTTATCGTTAGGATAAAGAACCTCAACAATATTCTTGGCAAGATTCTCCTGCTCAATAGCCTTGTGATAATCGCCTTTATTGAATGATTCAAGGTTAAATGTATTAACAGGTTCTGCATCCCATATGATAAGTGTATTAACAACATTGTTGCCATATCCTACAACCGGCATATCATAAGGAACAGCTATTACTGAGCGGTAATCTTCCTGAACGAACTTATCTCTTCCGTCCTCATCCTTATAGCATCTTACATATCCGCCAAACTTGACTTCATAAGAATACTCAGGTCTCTTAATCTCAAACGGGTTACCGTCCTTAAGCCAGTTATCAGGCACTTCTATCTGATAACCGTCCTTAATCTGCTGCTTGAACATACCATATCTGTATCTTATTCCACAGCCGTATGCAGGATATCCAAGTGTGGCAAGTGAATCAAGAAAACATGCTGCCAGTCTTCCAAGACCACCATTACCAAGAGCCGCATCCGGTTCCTGATCCTCTATTACGTTAAGGTCAAGCCCCATCTCATCAAGAGCCTCTTTGATATCTTTGTAAACTGTAAGATTGATCATATTATTGCCAAGGGCACGGCCCATAAGGAACTCCATTGACATATACACTACAGTTCTGACATCTTCCTTCTCGTATGTCTTCTGGGTTGCAAGCCATCTGTCCATTATGATGTCCTTGACAGAATAGCTCACTGCCTGGAATATCTGCTGCTTATCAGCTTCATCAACCGTCTTTCTGTATAAAACCTTCAGATTATCGGCAACACTCTTCTTAAATTCATCCTTGTCAAACTTTACTCCCATATTGTCTCCTTTTTCACAAGTAAATATTTACGAAAGCTTTTCAACTCCCATTGTAACACTTTCGCCGTTAATATTCCACTCTTTTGTGAATCCTTTAACAGAGTCATAACCCACCTCATCAGCAAGTACTTCTGACTTGATGAGTTCTTCATTCTTTCTTACGATTTCCTCAAGCTTATCGTTGCCCTCAAGATATACTGCAATCTTATCCATTACCTCGAATCCGGCTTCCTTACGCATCTGCTGAACCTTGCTTATTATCTCACGTACAAATCCTTCTTCAACAAGCTCAGGTGTAAGTGTTGTCTCAAGTACTACGGTTATCTGTGCGTAGCTGTCTGCAACATATCCTTCAGTCTGGGCCATATCAATAAGCAGGTCATCCTTCTCAAGGTCTATCTCCTGTCCTGCAACATTAAGCTTAAGATATCCGAGATTATTAAGCTGCTCCATTGCTGCGTTACCATCAAGCTCAGCAAGTGCCTTTCTTATATCATTAAGAATCTTGCCATACTTTGGTCCGAGTGTCTTGAGCTGTGGCTTAAATGTATATGAAGTATATGCACGGACATCATCCTTGAATTCCACATTCTTAACATTAAGCTCATCCTTAATGATATCAACGTAGAACCCGCCAAGTGTCCAAGGTGCCTTGATAAACATGTTGCCGATTGGCTGACGGTTCTTGATATTGGCTGCATTACGGCATGCACGTCCGATAACAACAACATTCATAACGTCTTCCATATCATCCTCAAGTTCCTTGTTAATCCATGCCTCATTGGCAACCGGGAAGTCACACAGATGAATGCTCTCCGGAGCTGTCTTGTCTATGCTTCTTACAAGGTTCTGGTAGATATCCTCTGTCATGAACGGAATCATAGGAGCTGCACACTTTGCGAGCGTTACAAGGCATGTGTAAAGTGTCATGTAAGCATTTATCTTATCCTGCTCCATTCCCTTAGCCCAGAATCTCTCACGGCTTCTTCTTACATACCAGTTAGAAAGCTCATCAACAAAATCTTCAAGTGCTCTTGCCGTCTCTGTAATCTTATAATCGTTAAGGTTATTATCTACAGTCTTGATAAGAGTATTAAGCTTTGACAGAATCCACTTATCCATTACAGGAAGCTTATCGTACTCAAGCTTATACTGTGTTGCGTCAAAATTATCTATATTGGCATACAGCACGAAGAATGCATATGTGTTCCAGATAGTTCCCATAAACTTACGCTGGCCTTCTGTTACTGCCTTGTCATGGAATCTGTTAGGAAGCCATGGTGCGCTGTTCTCATAGAAATACCATCTGATTGCATCTGCGCCATGCTTCTGGAGTGCATCAAACGGATCCACAGCGTTACCCTTTGACTTGCTCATCTTCTGTCCGTCTGCATCCTGTACATGTCCGAGAACAATAACATTCTCATAAGGTGCCTTATTGAACAGAAGTGTTGAGATTGCAAGAAGTGAATAGAACCATCCTCTTGTCTGGTCAACCGCCTCTGATATGAACTTGGCAGGGAACTGCTGCTCAAACAGGTCTTTATTCTCAAATGGATAATGATGCTGTGCAAATGGCATTGAACCCGAGTCAAACCAGCAGTCAATAACCTCAGGAACTCTGTGCATCTGCCTGCCACACTTAGGGCACTTGATTGTCACTGCATCAATATATGGTCTGTGAAGCTCTATATCATCAGGACAGTTATCTGACATCTCCTTAAGCTCTGCTATGCTTCCGATGCTGTGCTGGCATCCGCATTCACACTCCCATACATTAAGAGGAGTTCCCCAATAACGGTTACGGCTGATGCCCCAGTCCTGAACGTTCTCAAGCCATGCGCCAAAACGTCCCTTACCGATGCTCTCAGGTATCCAGTTAATTGTGTTATTATTTCTGATAAGGTCATCCTTAACAGCTGTCATCTTAATGAACCATGATTCTCTTGCGTAGTAGATAAGCGGAGTATCACATCTCCAGCAGAATGGGTAATCATGCTCAAACTTAGGTGCATCAAAGAGCTTGCCTTCCTTATCAAGGTCTGCAAGTACCATTGGGTCTGCCTTCTTAACAAATACACCTGCATATGGAGTCTCTGCCGTAAGCTCGCCCTTACCGTCTACAAACTGTACAAATGGAAGGTCATACTTCTTGCCTACCTTAGAGTCATCCTCACCGAATGCAGGAGCGATATGAACGATACCTGTACCATCTGTCATAGTTACATATGAGTCACATGTAACATAATGTCCCTTCTTATTCTGCTTTGCTGCTGCCTCTCCTGCACATGCGTACAGCGGTTCATATTCCTTATACTCAAGATCCTTGCCCTTGTATGTCTCGAGCACTTCGTATGCCTTAACGCCTTCCTCTTCATTGGCAAGTCCGCCAAGCACCTTATCAAGAAGCGCCTCAGCCATATAATATGTGTAACCGTCTGCTGCCTTAACCTTGCAATATGTCTCATCCGGATTCACACAAAGTGCCACGTTAGACGGAAGTGTCCATGGCGTTGTTGTCCATGCAAGAAAATATGCATCTTCTCCCACGACCTTAAAACGCACAATTGCTGAGCGTTCCTTAACACTCTTATATCCCTGTGCAACCTCGTGGCTTGAAAGAGGTGTACCACAACGAGGGCAGTAAGGAACAATCTTATATCCCTTATAGAGGAGTCCCTTATTCCAGATTTCCTTAAGTGCCCACCACTCAGACTCAATAAAGTTATTATCGTATGTTACATAAGGATTATCCATATCAGCCCAGAATCCGACCGTATTGGAGAAATCTTCCCACATTCCTTTATATTTCCATACGCTTTCCTTACAGTGCTTGATAAATGGCTCAAGTCCGTACTCTTCAATCTGCTCCTTGCCGTCAAGACCGAGCATCTTCTCTACTTCAAGCTCAACAGGCAGTCCGTGTGTATCCCATCCTGCCTTTCTTGGAACCATATATCCCTTCATTGTTCTGTATCTTGGAATCATATCCTTGATAACACGTGTAAGTACGTGTCCGATATGAGGCTTACCGTTAGCTGTAGGAGGTCCGTCATAGAATGTATATGTCTCTCCTTTTTTGCGGTTATCAATACTCTTCTGGAAAATGTTGTTGTCTCTCCAGAACTTCTCTGTCTTCTTTTCTCTCTCGACAAAATTCAGGTCAGGTGTAACTTTCTCGTAAACCATTGTCTTACTTTCCTTTCTTTTCTTATAATAACAAAAAGCCTCCGCCGTAATGGGCGAAGGCCAATAATGCATTCCTTGAAAATTCCTATTACGACATACCAGCATATGCGTCCCTGTTAACGGTAGGAGCCCCGTCGGAATCTACTCCTGCCATGCACTCATGTATATCCTGCACAGCTGTTTCGGACCGATGCTTGGAAGTGATGTTCTGATAGATTCTACTCGTACCGGTTCCCAGCATCCCGGCTCTCTGTAACTTTTGAATAAATCATACTGTCTTCGTCATTGCATTTATGCTCATTGTATAAAAATGTCCGTTGAATGTCAAGAGGTTCTTTGCGTCTGATTCACGTCTGACTCTCCCTCTGACGCTCCCTCAGTGCATACAGATCCGCAATAAGCTCCGTACACGACTGATACCTGTGATTCCTGTCGTGACGTACACATTTTTCTATAATACGTTTTATATCCTCAGGAATAAGCACAGCCTCTTTTTCATTACCGCTTATATCCATACTGTACGGAAGACCGGCGGGCCTTACCCCTGTAATCATGTGGTACATAACCGCCCCGATACCATATATGTCGGTTCTTACGTCAGTCTGCCCCTTACCGCCGAACTGTTCCGGTGCCGCATATCCTGCCGTGCCTATATATATCCTGTCCTTTGACGCCCTGCTGTTGTATTTCTTCGCGGCACCAAAATCTACAAGATTTATTGTATTGTCATCTCCGAGAATTATATTGGAAGGTTTCACATCCCTGTATATAATCTCAGGTATTCTCGAATGCAGATATCCAATAACCTGTACAAGCTGAATCATCCACCACACAACATCTTCTGCTCTCTGCGGTCCTTTGCTTTGGGCGATGTCAAGCAGGGTTCTTCCCGGCTTATAATCCATTATCATGTATGTATAACCATTTTCCTCTACGACATCCCATATTGACGGTATTCTCGGATGATTAAGTTCCCTAAGCAGACGGGCCTCCCGGCTTATATCATCTCCCGACTGCTTGACTGCACATATCCTGCCGCCTTTTATGTCATGTGCCTTGTATATTACGCTAGTTCCTCCTCTTCCGATAACATTATCAATCCTGTACCTTTTATCAATAAGACTATCCTTCTTCATGAGTCTCACCCTCTCATATCAAAAAAATGTTTAAAGTTTTAAATTTATAGTGTAAATTTTATTTTTGTTTGGTATAATCAAGATATGTTATAAACAGATTAAATTATATTTGTCTGTTATACACAATACAATATGTTTTTCATAAGGAGGCACATTTTGGCTAACAGGATCCGCGAATTACGTCAGGAAAAGAAAATCACACAGCTTCAACTGAGTTCTCAGCTTGAGGTAACACAGGAAACAATCAGTGCATATGAGAACAATGTGCATATGCCAAGCCTTGCAGCATTAATGAAGATGTCTAAGATTTTCAATGCAAGCATGGATTATATCATGGGACAGTCCAATGTAAGGAACATCCCTAAGGAAGAAGAACCATCAGCTGCTGACATCGTTCAGCGCAACTCTTTAATGACATGTTACCAGAAGTTAGGTGCTATGAACAGAGCACGTCTCTTATCATACGCTCAGGGACTTGTCGATGCGGAAAGAAGAATACAGTAATTACAACCACTAAACCCCACAGTATTGCAGCCTGTCTGCATCAATACCGTGGGGTTCTTTTTTACTTACATATATACATGCATCCCTGCATCATATTATCGCTTGATATCATGTTCATCTCTCATGATTGCTTCAATCTGGTCACGTGTTGTGATGTTGGTATCACCATGAATTGAATGCTTCATTACGGAAGATGCCACTGCAAAATCAACAGTATCCTGACAGTTCATGCCCTCCATCATTGCGTATATAAGACCTGATGAGAATGCATCTCCACCGCCGACACGGTCAATAATATCAAAGTTGATAAGCTTACTCTCATAAGTCTGTCCGTCTGTATAGTAGAATGCCTTAAGTGAATTATTGCTTCCCGAATGTGCATATCTTACAGTTCTTGCAATGGCCTTAAGATTGTATGTCTTGGCAAGTGCTCTGAACACTCTGTCCTGATCTTCAAATGAAGGCTGCATCGACAGACCATCCTTAACATCCGTAACACCATCTTCATTATAGCAGTGAATAGGCTCTATTCCTATAAGCACGTCAACATATGGCATATATGTGCTGAGTACGTCTCTTGCTGTCTCAAAGCTCCAGAGATTAGCTCTGAAGTTAGGGTCAAAGCTTACAGTAAGCCCAAGCTTATGTGCTGACTTAAGTGCTGCATCAACAAGCCTTCTGCAGTTATATGAAAGTGCAGGAGTGATACCGCTTATGTGAAGCCAGTCATATTCTCTCATTATCTCATCAAAATCTATTGATGAATAATCATATTCTGCAAATGCTGAATGCTCTCTGTCATATATTACCTGCGAACGTCTTGCTGCAACGCCTTCCTCCAGATAATATATTCCCATTCTGCCTTCTGATTTGATTATCTGTCTTGTATGTACATCATTGGCTTTAAGATAGCTTATTGTAGACTTACCAAGATCTGTATTAGGAAGTACCGTAAACAATGTTGAATCCACTCCAAGACATGCAAGTGAAACTGCAACATTAGCCTCAGCGCCTCCGTAATTAACGATAAAATCGTGTGTAGACACTATCTTATCATAGTTTGGTGGAGAAAGTCTCATCATAATCTCGCCAATAGTAATAAACTTCATGTTAATCTCCATTCCGGGAATCTGCTCCCAATAATAGTCCTGTTTTTTATGTTAGCATATATTTTTCTAAAAAACAATGTTGTTGTCTTCTGTTTTCACTATTTTTTGCAATTATATGTTATCTTATGTATAATGTTGGAGAAAATTAATCAGGATGCTCTGAGTACCCACAAGAATGAATGGAGATTATTATGATACAGGATATTGAGCCACACATTTATAAAAACGAATACCGCCCGGTGCCTCCAGGCAAAGATGCACTAATCCTTGCATACAAGGGACGTAAGATTCTTCTAAAAGATGATCCGGAGGGTGTGCCAAGGATATTATATCCTACGTTCGGCGAGCTTGAGGCGTATGTTCCGGACATATACAGCACTTATACCTACCTTTTCACAATAGACAGCTGCCATTATTATCTGGTTCCCGAATTCGACGAGACACTGCTTCCTGACTATTCATACGAAGAGATATCGAGGCTGCGGACAGCACTCCCAATGTATCGTGCATTTGCAGGCGTGACAGGAATGCAGCTTAACAACTGGTACAGCAGCAGGCGTTTCTGCGGCCACTGCGGGCAGCATCTTGTCCACAGTGACAAAGAACGTATGATGTACTGTCCAGAATGCGGATGTATTGAGTACCCTAAGATATGTCCTGCCGTAATTGTCGGCGTAATCAACAAAGACCGGCTCCTTGTCTCCAAGTATGCCGGCCGCAGCTACAAAAATTATGCCCTGATTGCAGGTTTTAATGAAATAGGTGAACCAATCGAGGATACCGTAAGGCGCGAAGTCATGGAAGAAGTCGGACTTAAGGTAAAGAATATCCGATTCTACAAAAGCCAGCCATGGTCTTTTTCTGACACTCTGCTTATGGGCTTCTTCTGCGAGCTTGACGGCAGCGAAGACATCACGCTTGACGAGACGGAACTTTCAATGGCAGCATGGCTTACAAGGGATGAACTTCCCGGTGAGGCCGATATAAGCTTAACCAGAGAGATGATGCAGCAGTTCAAGAGTGGTGCTATCCACGTATAAATCTGTATTTTTTGAGACGAACAAGATTATAATAGTCTATCCGTCCGTGCCTGTCATATGCTGACTGGCGCGGACCTGCATTATAGAAAATGTTCAGCCTGTGCATTGCTTTTTCCTCATCATTATGCATATAAGGAATGAATACTACTATCGCTCTGCTCTGAAGTTTCATATTATCCGCAAGAATGTCCCCGACAATATAGCTCATCTTTACAGTATGTTCATTGGAGTAGAACACTCTCTTCTTTAGCCTTTTATCCCAGTTATAGTAATACAGAGGGTCATTGCCTGCAATCTGGCTGCCACCGTAATCATTGAACAGAATTATATCCTGCGTTCCGTCATAATCCGAATCCGCAAGCAGCTTATCCATAACCCTGTCAATCCACAGATATTGCGTGTTATATATAAGATAGTCTCCATAATATCTGTCACCATCTTCTATCCCCACATACACCATCTTTCCACTTCCCGTATCAACCCCGCCGAATGCCGCGACTGTCAGGGGATCGACCGTATAGAAACACTGTGCAATAAGCATAACCGCAATTCCGGCAGACGGAATATACATTGCAGCATTCGAAATCATCATATCCAGACATGCCAGTCCAAGCACATACAGCATTATATCTCCGACAACATTGTATCTTGCCATTGCCGCCGTTATGTACAGACATGAGAACGCAGTAAATGCCGCAAGGATCCCAAACACACCACACAGCTTAAGCATGTCACCTTTGTTCCCGGTCTCAGCATCTTTATTGGCATGGCTGTCCTTATAGGCGTTACTGTTTTTGCGTATACTCATAACTGCCGCATAGATTATTCCTGCAGTAATCAGCGCCGCCAGTATCCAGTTAAAGTTAAGTATAAACTGCTGCTTTAACTTAGTTATAATATGTGCCTCATTAATTCCAAGGCAGTTAAAGCCATTGTTATCCCATCTGATTCCCGTACCCGATTCCGTAGTCTGCGACCAGTTGGTAAGTCCGCCTATCGCCTTAGTGTAGAACCGGTAGCTTATAACTGCTGCCAGCATGAAGTACAGCTTCATATCCTTAAAAATACTTACAATCCCTCTACAGCCGGGATTCCTTAACAGGTGGTCGGTAAATATTCCCATGGTAAGCCCTGCAACTATTACAAGCCCTGTCTCCTTCGTATATATGCAAAGAAGGCATGCAAAACCGGTTATAACCGGGAGTTCATATACATATCCATATAGTGCAATTACCGCAAATACGGCAAGTGCATAATCCGGATTAAAATATCCAAAAGTTCCGTAAAACAGTGGTGCAAATGATATTATAAGTGCATAAACCGCCGCTCTTGCCGGTGTTGAATTGCAAAAAACATGCATTATTATTCTGTACAGACACCAGACAGCAATAACCGTAAGCACCATATTTACAATAAGGACACCCCTAATCTGCTGTGGAAATGCAAGTTCCCCTATCATGTAAACCATGCTGAATGCAAGTGTCGGATGACCGCACAGTGTAAAATTATTTAAGAAATCACTGAAAGACGAATATGAGAAATACTTTATTCCTTTTATAAATCTTGCATAATATTCCCCTGCATCCCATCTCTGGAGTGTATCCATGAATATCAGGCGTGAGAGTATAACTATTATAAGCACCGCTCCTATCCAGATATTGCGGCGGATAAAGCCACATATATCTTTTATTGTCAGCGTTGAAACAGAGTCTGCCGCCCTCAGGAGACAATTTATTATAAAAAGCAGTGGAATATAAATGAGCCAGAACAGCCCCTGAAAAACCGCATCATCATTTCTTATGTGTGATGCATTGTTATACATTGAAGAAAATGCAAAAGCAGCCGGCAGAATACAGACAAAAGCTATCTCTGCAAGTCTCTTAAGTGATATGAAATTGGAAAGCTCACTGACAATAACCAGACAGGCCGCTCCCGCTATTATGTAGTAGACAATATCAACAGGCATAAAATCATAAGCCACGGCATTCGATGTGAACACCGCGGCAGATACAAACACACATATTCCTGTTAAATACTGACGAATTCTAAGCCCTATGCCCATATAATTTCCCCAATTACTGCTGTTGTCTTGGCTGGTATGTCGGTACTACTTCCTTAATTATAGAACGGATATCCTCCGTCTCATCATATGCACTCTTCTCAAGACGTGCAAGATTATGTGCGAAATTCTCTTTGTCAAAATCAATCGGCTTGCCAATGTGGATAAGCTTGTTAGCCGTCTCCTGAAGTCCTTCTTCATCCATAAGAAGTTCCTCATAAAGCTTCTCACCCGGACGAAGTCCCGTATACACGATGTTCATGTCAACTCCAAGTGTATATCCCGAAAGTCTTATGAGATTCTTGGCAAGATCATCAATCTTGACCGGCTCTCCCATATCGAGGACAAATATCTCTCCGCCCCTGGCATAAGCTCCGGCCTGAAGTACAAGTGATACTGCTTCGGGAATCGTCATAAAATATCTTATGATATTAGGATCAGTTACCGTTACCGGACCGCCTGCCTCAATCTGCTTCTTGAAGAGCGGAATAACACTTCCGTTACTTCCAAGTACATTGCCGAATCTTACTGCAACATAATCCGTATCAGACTTCTCATTAAATGACTGCACAATCATCTCACATATTCTCTTCGTTGCGCCCATTACATTAGTAGGATTAACTGCCTTATCCGTAGAGATAAGAACGAACTTTTCTGCCCCATACTTGTCTGCCATTCTTGCAACATTGTATGTTCCGATAACATTATTCTTAACGGCTTCGTTAGGACTTACTTCCATAAGCGGAACATGCTTATGCGCTGCCGCATGATATATAATATCCGGATGGTACTTCTTGAATATATCCTCAAGTCTTCCAACATTACGGACTGAGCCTATAAGAGTCTCAACATTGGCATCGGCATGATTGATACACAGCTCCTGCTGTATGTCATATGCATTATTCTCATATATATCAAATATAATAAGCTTGCGCGGCTTATGTGAGACAAGCTGTCTGCAAAGCTCACTTCCGATAGAACCGCCGCCGCCTGTAACAAGCACAACCTTGTCCTTAACATAGCCCATTATTGACTCAATGTCTACCTCGACAGGATTACGTCCGAGAAGGTCAAGAACATCAACACGCCTGATATCCTTAATATTAATCTCTCCGTCTACCATCTGATATACACCCGGCAGAATCTTAAGTTCGCAGTCTGTCTCCTTACAGATACTCAGGATATCCCTGCGGTTCTCCGGAGAGGCTGACGGAATTGCAAATATAATCTCGTCGACGTCATACTGCTTTGCCATCTCCTTGATATCATCACGCGTTCCGACAACCTTTATTCCGTGTATATACTTACCGACCTTATTGGGATTATCGTCAATCACGCATACAACGCGGCTGTTGGCAAGATAATGGCTTATTGAAATCTCTCGTATAAGCACGTTGGTAGCGTTACCCGCACCTATAATCATAATTCTTATGTCATCATCCGTTGTACGGTATCTGTTAAGACCGGTACGGATGAACCTGTACATAAAACGGCTGGCACTTACCGACACAACCAGGAAAATCCATGTCATAAAATATGTGCTTCTCGGGAGGCCAAGCTCCAGCATCATTGTCACACACACATGTATGACTTCCGTAATCGTACATGCTTCAACAATCTTATAAAGCTCAGTGATACTTGCATATTCCCATAAACTGTGATAGATTCTGCAGAACCAGAACACCACAAGGGCAATGAGCGTAAATGGTATCATGAACTGCTCATATTTGTAAATGTATTCTTCCGGTATACTTGATATCGTAACATTAAATCGCATCAAAAGCGCGAGTAATACCGACATATTGATAAGGACTATATCCATCGCTATCAGGCATACACGCCTTACGAATAACTGTATCATATCCTTCTTAGTCTGATTCATCACATTCCATCCTTATTATCCGGCGGTCTGTCTCACGCAATCCTGTTCACAATGCCGCCATATCGTATCCGCGTTATTATACCATATATGCATATTATATGCTATTGTTTTTTGTACTGTCTCACAAATGCCGGAAGCTGTACAAACCCTGCCAGTGTCCCTAATCCATAGCTTACATGAAGCAGAAAAAACAGTACCGGCAGCAGTATATCCGGCAGGCTTCTCTGCTCAGGCTTTGCCGTCACAACCGCAAGCACCGCCATCGCAACCGCAAGCAGCCAGTAGGCTCCCCACATAATAGCTGTAATAACTGTTACTCCCATTGCAGCTGCAGATAAAGGTTCAATGCACTGTGTAAGTGTACGTGCAATTCCCAGAACAATTATAGCCATAACAAATGCAAACGGGACATAATGATAAAGAGACAGACATTCCGGGCACACGCCTGTTGTAAGAGCTATCCAGTACCCATTGGAGTATTTCTGCTTAAGCATCTTGGGAAGACTGCTCCTTATGTGCTGATATGAGATTATATCAGGATCAAAGCACAGCCTGAATCCCGCTTTACGCATGCGGTAATGAATCTCATTATCCTCTGTTCTTCCAAGCTTCTCGTTAAATCCGCCTATCTTATCAAACACCCTGCGCCTGTATGCAGCGTGAAACATTGACTTTACATAAGCCGGTCCCGGGTTACGCCTGTAAGGTGCTATGCTGCTGCCAAACATCGAGCTTTCAGCCATAAGCAGGGTTCTGTTCCATGGCGTGTCATCATCTATGACATTAGGTCTCTCACCGCCGACAATATCTTCGCCGCGTTCGAGCGCATTTACATTCTTAGTCACAAAATCCTTCGGAATCCTTGCATGCGCATCTACCTTAAGTATCGCTTCGCCACTGTATACGCGCAGTGCTTCATTCCATCCGCACGGCAGTGTCCTCTTGGGATTATCTATAACCTTAACAGCTGCAAAATCCTTATTGCAGGCAGCAAATTCCTGCATAATCTTTTTGGTTGAATCGGTCGAGGCGCTGTCAACGAGCACAACCTCTATAGACGAATGTTCATAGTCCTGTCCGCTTATATCCGCCAGAATAAGCGGCAGTGTCTTTTCCTCGTTATATGCAATAACACACACTGTCAAAAACATAATATTAATCCCCATTCTGCAGGCACAAGGTGCCTTATCACACTAATCTGCATTCCGCAGGCATAAAGTACCGGAGGAATCACAAGCCAACTGTCAGATTTGCATACTTACATAAATACAGCTGCGACTGTCTCAAACATTGTAGCAAGCTCACTGATACAGCTGAAACCTTTTATACTCTCGAGGTTATACGCCATCTTTCCAGGAAGAACTTCCTGTGTGTATACCTTATCAACGTCATCTGCCCCATCAAGAAGCTCGTCCTCATCCTTATATCTGATACTTGCTCTCGAAGTAATTCCGGCAGGAAGAAGCAGTGTGGCATTCATCTCGTCCGTATATGCTTCCACATACTTACGCACCTCAGGTCTTGTCCCCACAAATGTCATATCTCCGGTCAGCACGTTAATAAGCTGCGGCAGTTCATCAAGCCTTATCTTGCGCAGCAGCTGCCCCATTCTTGTTATACGGCTGTCATTGCCAACCGTTACAAGTGAGCCCTTACGGTCTGCTCCATCAACCATCGTGCGGAACTTAAATATCCTGAATGTTCTTCCATACTGCGTAACCCTTTCCTGGCGGAAGAATACAGGACCATGCGAGTCTGCCTTTATAAGAAGTGCTATTGTCAGCATAAAAGGACTCAGAATGATAAGTAACACAAACGAAGCGGCAATATCAAAAAGCCGCTTCACAACAAGGCTTATCTTTTTATGTGACAATATATCATAATATTCCCGGACACTCTCCGTCTGCATAAATGCCGGAAGCATGTCCCACTTTTTCAAAAGCATATACGTCCTCTCTTAATCTGTATTATCCACGTACAACACTGTTGAATGCAGCTATAACATATTCAACCTCTTCGTCCGTAAGACATGTATGAAGAGGAAGTGTTATCTCGTTGGCATACCGCTCATACGCATTAGGGTAATCTTCAATCTTAAATCCAAGATTCTTATATGCTGTATGCATAGGAAGCGGCTTATAATGAACATTAGTTGCGACACCGAGCTGTGCCATTTTTTTAATGGCTTCATTGCGGTACTCCGGAGTCTGTCCGACAAGGTTAACAAGGTAAAGATGACCGCTTGATACATATTCATCCCCCGTACCATCGTCAACACTGTCAAGAAGTATTGATGATGCACTTCCAAGCTGCTCATCCTGATCCGAGTAGTGCTTGAGAACCTTTACATTACAGTCTGCAAGTCCCTTTGTATATTCGTTTATGATATGCTTTCTTCTGGCAAGCATTCCAGGGTAGCGCTTCATCTGAGCGAGGCCGATTGCAGCCATTATATCAGTCATATTGCATTTGTAGTATGGAGCAACTATATCATATTCCCATGCCCCCAGCTGTGTCTTGGCAAGTGCATCCTTGGACTGTCCGTGAAGTGACAGAAGCATGAACTGCTTATAGATATCTGCATCATCAATGCCGTCTATATGCCTCCATGTAATTGCACCTCCTTCACCTGTAGTAAAGTTCTTTACTGCATGGAATGAATATGCTGTAAAATCTGCACACTCACCGCTCATAAATCCTTTGCGTGAAGCCCCAAAGCCATGAGCTGAATCTGTTATAATAAGTATCCTTCCGACTGCGCTTTGCAAATCACCTGATGGTCTGAATAACGACTTCTTAGCCTCTGCAATAGTTCTCAGCCTGTCATAATCAACCATAACTCCGGCTATGTCGACCGGAATAATTGCCTTGGTATTTTCCGTAACCGCTGCTTCCACAGCATCATAATCAATGTGAAATGAATCCTTTGCAATATCTACGAGAACAAGCTTTGCACCCACATGACATACTACACTTGCCGAAGCTGTGTATGTATATGCAGGAACGATAACCTCGTCACCTTCACCTATGCCACATACACGAAGTGCGCACTCAAGTGCCGCTGTTTCTGAATTAAGGCATGCACACCCTGCCGAATGCACATATGCGGCAATCTCCTTTTCAAGCTGTTTGGTCTTAGGACCTGTCGTAATCCATCCTGAACGCATTACTTCCGCGACTGCCTGAATCTCCTCCTCTGTTATATCAGGAGGTGAAAATCTTATATCCATTGTCTTTTCCATGAATGTTATCCTTTCTGCTTCATATAGCCTTAATCCACTGCGACCGAACTTACCGGCTGGCTGTCCGGAAGCGCCGGAAATTCATAGCTTACATCGCCGGTTGAATTCGCAATCTCAACCGAATAACTCTTAGTCTGCTTACCAACCATCGTAAATGTCATTACCATTGTCCCGGCTTTTTTATCAACTGTTACCGGAGCAATTCCGACGTAATAATTATTCACATATACCGCTGCCCCCTGCGGTCCTTTTATTGAGACATAGTAGCCTTCCGTAAGGTTTTTGACCGTACCGTTAACTATGGCGTTACCTGATGTTGAAGCCGCTGTACTTCTGTTATTGTTTCCCGCAGAAGTCTGTGATGGCTTAGTTGTGGACTTCCCCGGCTGGCTTGACTTTGATATTGTCATATCTATAATTTTTTTCTCATAGCTTTGAGTCACGTAAAATACTTCTTCATATGCCATGTAATTATTAGAGCGCAGGACAACTGTATGCCTGCCATACTCAAGTGATACAGGCTGCTCATACGACACCTGTGTTCCGTCTATATACATGACTGCGCCCGCCGGAGTTACCGAGAACTCAACAAGACCATTCTGTGCTGCCCGGGTTCTGTATTCGCTGAAATCAAGTGTAACATCGGTATCCTTTTCAATCCTGACAGTTTTGCCTGCTGACATGCTTCTGTTGGTGTTCTGTATCTGAACCTTATATTCACCCTCGGGCACAGTAAGCAGCATATCTTTTTCAACAACACATACCATCTGTGTTCCTATATCAACATAGCCTCCAAGGAAATCATCAACTCCTGTAAGCTTAAGGTATCCATGCCCCTTATCAACACTGACAGAATAGACCGTACTGTCAATTCCGCATACTGTAACGGCATCCTGCTTCATTATCTCTGAAAGCTGTATTCTCTCACTTCCGGACATGACCACGGCTGACCTTGCATACTTATACGTTCTGGAACTTATTACTGCCGTTCTCTCTCTCTCATCAGCAGAGAAACCTGTAATCTGTGATATTTTCCATGCCTTATCCGATTCATGTATGCTCTTTGCCCATCCGTCGCGGTTGCATGTAACATCATATATTGTTCCCAGACTAAGTCTTGCCGTAGTTATAACTGAATCATACCTGCTCTTTATATCAGTTCCTCCCGAATATGATACCTCATATTCATTACCGCTCTGAACGTCCATATAATGCATCTTCTGCGATGTACCATCAATATACGTAAGCACACCCGTAATACTTATCTCATCCGGATTAGCTGCCGCCTCTCCGGACTCAGACGCCTTACTTGCGATCGGAAGTATATCTCCGCCTTTTATTATATTGGAAGAACTTTTCCCTGACGAACACGCAATAAGCGAAAAAGACATGACAACCGCGAGTATAATTGCTCCCGCCATCCTGCATGCTTCTTTGCTTCTATTAATAAACTTTCCCATATATTCTTTAATTATGTATATTGGTTTCATGTTTTTACAGACTTTCTCCTTTGGTACATTTTATCATAACGCGTATTTTAATGCAATGTCTCTATAAATGCCCTGCGTGCGTCATTCTGCGCAAGTACTCCTTCCAGCTTCTCTATGCTCTTGCGCGGAATCCAGCTCTTATTGGAATTATTATAAAAATTAATCACCTTCCAGAACTTTTCCGGATACAGAAAATTAATTCTCAAGAGTTTCATGTCATCATCACTTACCGGTCTGACCTCCGAATATGCTTCTATTACCGAATGGCCTGCGCGCGCATCCCACCCATTCTTTTCAAGCAGTTTACGCATAAACTGATACAGATCATTAATCTGACAGTCAACACAGCAATGCTCAAAGCCAGTAACCGCACACCCTCTGTCAGTAAATAACACATTATGATAATTATAGCTGCCGTGGCACATTTCATACGATGTACGTGCTTTTTCAATCCTGCTGCCATAGTCCATCTCCTCCAGCTCCTGTGCCGCTATGAGCGCCTCCTCATGAAATGCCATGAGTGACCTGCGCATAAGCATCTCAAACTCATTTTTATTCTTCTTGCCCTTAAGATAGTTGCCCACCATCCGCATTTCTTTCGTATGCTTATCAAATTTCATACGCATGTCAGTGGCATTATTATATTTGAGCTCATGTTCACATTTATCCATATTCATCATATGACCATGCAGCACCGCAAGCGTACCGGCAGCCATTGCAACATGTGTCTCATTCCGGATATCACACTCCTGTGCATCAAACCAGTCTTTCAGTATATATTTTCTCCCCTGTGCATCCTGAGAGAACAGTGTCCCTTCAGCCGTCATTACATAGGTGTCAATATATTCAAAGCCGGTTCTTTTAATACCCGCTGTTATCATGTTTTCGCGTTCATAATAGCTGTCACTTCTGGTACACTCATACAAAAGCTTATATCCATCATCCGTAAGTACCGCAATTCCGCCTCTGGTTCTTACACTTTTTCTTACCTCAAGCCCGTATTGACCAATCACACTTAATGCTTTTTCATTCATATACAGCACATCTCTCCCTTTGCGTATCTTCTCTATAGATATGAATTTTTATATAAAAATATTCTTGACAAATGTATTATTTATGTTAGACTAAATAAAGATTTTAATTGAATATTTATAAATCCTTTGAGCAAAAGCAAGTAACATTTATCAAGGCGTCACAGAGAGTCCGGCATTGGTGGAAGCAGGACACGTACAGTAGGTGCGAATGGGTTTGTGAGGAGCAGGGTGAACATTATGAAGTAGCCCCCGCCGCGGTTCCTGCGTAAGTGGAGAGAGTATTAATGCGTTTAGCTGCGTACTTGTTTTACATGGATTTAGTGTATGCGGCATTGTCATTTTATATTTTGACGATGTCTTTTTTATTACATAACATTCCGTATACCATTACAACATTACGTCAGGCCGGCACACGATACTTACTGAGGCTGTTGCATAACAGCGAATAAGGGTGGCACCACGTAAGTCACATAACGAACTTTCGTCCCTTGAGACTGCATAATTATTAGCAGTTTCAGGGGATTTTTTTGTACCCCGGATTATTAAGAATTATTACAGAATCTGAAAGGAGAATTGCACATGTTATTTCCAACGCTTGAGAATGCCGCTGAATTATTAAAGAAATACAAGACCGTTCCGGTATTCTATGAACTTCTCACAGACAGCCTTACTCCGGTAAGAATGTTTGCAACCCTTAAGGAGAACTATGATAACTGCTTTATTCTTGAGTCGGTTGATAACTCAAACCAATGGGGCCGCTATTCTTTCATCGGACTTAATCCAAAGGCTGAGATAAGAATACATGACCGTAAAGCCTCCATAATCAGCAGGGACGGTTCGGTAACTGCTGATGATGCCTCCAATCCGTCAGCATTTTTCTCAAAGATAATGGAACAGTACCGCTCGCCGAAATTTGACAATATGCCTAAGCTTACAGGCGGCCTCATCGGTTATTTTGCGTATGACATGGTACGCTACTGCGAGGATTCCCTTGTAAATGTACCTGCTGATGACCTTGGAATGGATGATGCCAATATGTTTATCTATGATGAAATCGTTGCCTATGACCACCTTTCATCAAAAGCCGTCATCATTCTTAACCTTACGGCCGAGGATGCAAAGGACAACGGCACTCTTGCTGCAAGATACGATTCGCTTGGGCAGCGTGCTGCAAATCTCGGAAGACTCCTCTGCCGCTATATCCCTGAGGATTCGGCAAAGCGCCGGACCGGCAGCGAATGTACCATAAAGTCCAACTACAGCAAAGAAGAGTTCTGTGGCATGGTTGAGCAATGCCGCCGGCATGTTCTCGGCGGAGATATAAGCCAGGTAGTAATATCACAGAGATTTGAAGTTGATAATCCGCCGGATGCATTTGACGTATACAGAATGCTCCGCTCTACTAACCCTTCGCCTTATCTGTATTATTTTGACCACAAAGATTACTGCATTGCGGGTGCATCTCCTGAGATGCTTGTAAGCGTAACTGACGGAAAGGTTCTCAACCGTCCTATTGCCGGAACTTACCCAAGAGGTGCTGATGATGAACAGGATGCTGAATTTGAAAAAGCACTTCTAAATGACCCAAAAGAACGTGCAGAGCATACAATGCTTGTAGATCTCGGACGCAACGATGTCGGCCGTGTATGCAGCGCAGGAAGCGTAAAAGTAACGGATTTCATGAGAGTTGAACGGTATTCAAAACTTATGCACCTTGTATCGGATGTTGAAGGAACTCTACGCGATGGCAAAAATCCTGTAGATGCACTTATGTCAGTCCTCCCTGCCGGTACCCTCTCAGGTGCTCCTAAGGTAAAGGCTATGGACATAATAGACAGCCTTGAAAATGTGAAGCGCGGTCTGTACGGAGGCACCGTCGGATACCTTGCCTTCAACGGTGACATTGATACCTGCATAGCTATCCGCACGGTACTCTTCCGCAATGGCAAAGCCTACGTTCAGGCAGGTGCCGGAATAGTGTATGACAGCATACCTGAAAAAGAGTACGAAGAGACCGTGAGGAAAGCGTCGGCAGTGATAAATGCAATCAAGATGGCAGGCGAGTGAAAATGCGGTTACACAGATGCTTCAGGTCGGCAGGAGCGGAATGGGATGCCGGGAAGGGACGGCGCCCATGTGGTGGGTGGCGGCGTGGCGCTTCCGCTTGATGCAGCTCGCAGCGGTGCGTAAGCGGTCAAAGGACGACCGCAAAGCACCGGCGGCTGCATAATCACGCCGGCACTCCACCACATGGGCGCCTGCGCTTCGCCGGGCTTACTATTCCGATTGCAGCGGCTGTAAGCGCTGATGCATCAGACCCGCCCCACCACCATATTCTATGTGAGTGCTTCAAGCGGAAATGGTCCGCCATAATTCATAAGCACCCGGGAAAGGAACATATCATGATACTTATTATAGACAATTACGACAGTTTTACTTATAACGTGGCACAGGTTGTTGAAGGCCTGTACCCTCATGTAGAAGTTATCAGAAACGACAGGATTACAATAGAGGAGATTGAAAAGAAGACTCCTGAGGCAATCATCATATCACCGGGTCCTTCTTATCCTTCACAGGCAGGAATCAGCGAAGATGTGATAAGACACTTTGCAGGAAAGCTTCCGATTCTCGGAATATGTCTCGGACACCAGGCTATCGGTGAGGTGTTTGGTGGTAAGATTGTACGCGGTGAGGAGCCTATGCACGGCAAATCATCACAGGTTAAGCTTGACGGCACATGCCCGCTGTTCATGGGACTTCCCGAAAGTATATCTGTTGCAAGATATCATTCCCTCGTCATCAGCAGAGAGAATTTTCCTGAATCACTCACAATTACCGCAGAAGATGAGAATGGTACAATAATGGCAGTACAACACAGGGAATATCCTATATATGGTGTGCAGTTCCATCCCGAATCAATTCTCTGCGAGATGGGTACCAACATTCTTGCCAACTTCTTAAGCGAATGTGTCGGAATAAAGGTAGAAGCTGAGGTTCCTTCTATTCCTGAGGAGAAACGAACGGCACTGAAAAAATATATTGCTCTTGCCGCAGACGGCAAAAATCTGACAGAGGATGAGGCCTACGCAGCCATGAATATCATTATGGGAGATGCAGCCACAAAAGCACAGACATCTGCATTTCTTATGGCTATGCGGATGAAGGGCGAAACTATTGAAGAGATTACAGGCTTCGCAAAAGGCATGCGCAATAAGGCAAGCATTATCAAAGGCTTCCGCTCTGCCGTTGATATCGTAGGAACCGGCGGAGATATGGCAGGAACATTTAACATATCAACAACCTCATCATTTGTAATAGCTGCGGCAGGAATTCCTGTTGCAAAGCACGGCAACCGCGCCGCTTCAAGCAAATCCGGTGCCGCTGACTGTCTTGACGCACTCGGTGTAAATATTAAGCTTTCACCTGATGATGCAGCCAGATGCCTCGACCGGACCGGCATCGCATTTCTGTTCGCCCAGGTATTTCATGGTGCTATGAGATATGTTGCTCCTGTAAGAAAAGAAATAGGTGCAAGAACGTTTTTCAATATACTCGGACCGCTTACTAATCCGGCACTTGCCGATTACATTGTACTCGGCATATATGACGAAAACCTGATGGAGCTTATGGCAAATGTCCTTATACAGCTCGGAATCAAGGGAGCAATGGTTGTAAACGGCTGTGACGGACTTGATGAGATTACCATGACCGGCAAGACACATGTTGTTGAAGTCCGTGACGGTGCAGCCAGAAGATATGACATTGACCCGCATGATTACGGCTTTGAATACTGCGAGTCTTCAGTTCTTGAGGGCGGTACTCCTGCCGAAAATGCACAGATAACGCTCGGAATTCTTGATGGTACAGACCGAGGTGCGCGACGCAATACTGTAATTCTCAATGCAGGCTGCGCAATCTACTGTTCAGGTCATGCAAAGGATATTAAAGAAGGCGTTGCAATTGCCACCGAGATGATTGACAGCGGCAAAGCGCTCGCAAAACTTAATGAAATGAAAGAATTTACTAATAATATATAAGGAGCCGCCTATGTTTTTGGAAGATATTATAAGCAGGCGCAGAGAGCAGCTTGCACGCGAAAAATCTGTCACATCACCGGAACGCATGAAGGAACTTGCACTCACATCTCCACAGCCTTCAGCGCAGACTTCCCATGTATTCAGAAATGCCTTGCTTAAAGACGGACTTTCTGTAATCGCAGAAGTAAAGAAAGCTTCTCCGTCCAAAGGACTGATACAGCCTGACTTTAATCCGGCTGCAATCGCAAAAGCATACGAAGCTGCCGGGGCATCTGCAATATCGTGCCTCACTGAAGAGCATTATTTTCAGGGTTCATCGGAATATCTTGCGGATATCCGTAAAAATGTTTCAATCCCTCTGCTCCGCAAGGATTTTATTATTGACGATTATCAGATATACGAAGCGCGTGTCCTCGGTGCGGATGCAATTCTCCTTATTGCTGCCGTACTTAATGACAATGAACTTGAGGCTTATTACAGACTTGCCGGCGAGCTTAGGCTTGACGTACTTGCCGAAGCACATGATGAGAAAGAGGTTAAGCGCCTTGTAAATATCGGATTTGATATTATCGGAATAAACAACCGCAACCTTAAGACATTTGAGGTATCCCTTGAAAATACAAAGCGCCTCTCTTCTTTCATTCCTGAGACTACGGTTATGGTATGCGAGAGCGGCATCAAAAATAACGCCGATATGCACTATGCCAAAGCGTCCGGAGCTGATGCGGTTCTAGTCGGTGAAACACTTATGCGCAGCGGACTTGCAGGCATTCCCGAATGCATGCACTCTCTCAGACAAAGCGTATAGGAGGCCGATATTTATGATAAAGCTTTGTGGGATGCAGCGCGCACAGGATATAGAAGCCGCTAACAAAATGCTTCCTGATTATATCGGAATGATTCTTTCAGACGGCTACCGACGCACAATAACACCGGACACTGCAATAACGCTGCTTGGCATGCTTGACAGACGTATTAAAAGCGTAGTCGTATTCGTGGATGACGATGTCGATTACATTGTTAGATACGTTACGGATATTCAGGATAAATGCTGCCGCCATCCTGACGTAATACAGCTTCACGGTCATGAGGACGCACAATATATCCGTGCTTTACGGAAAGCATTCAGACTAAACGGATTAAATGACATTTCAATATGGAAGGCAGCAAGGGTTCGTAATTCAGATGACATTATCGCAGCATTTGCACTTCAGGCTGACTGTCTGGTTCTTGACAGCTATGTTGCCGGAGCTGCGGGAGGCACCGGCGTAAAGGCCGACTGGGAGCTTATCCGCCGGACGGTTGGCAGATGTATTGAAAGCTCTGCCGGAACAGCATTTTTCCTCGCAGGAGGGATTAATTGTGATAATCTTGCAGAAGCACTGAGTGTATCGCCAAATGTCGATCTGTCAGGCGGAATTGAAACTGACGGCTTCAAGGATGCAGATAAAATAGCAGCTGTTATGATGATTTACAAAACAAACTTGAGATGCGCAAAAGGTGGCGCAGGAATGGAGATTAATATGAATAAAAAAGGAAGATTCGGAGATTTTGGCGGGCAATACGTTCCTGAGACTGTTATGAATGCAGTATCGGAGCTTGAGGAAGCTTATCGCAGATACAAGGATGACCCTGAATTTAACAGGGAACTGCAGGCACTCTACCACGATTATGCCAACCGCCCGTCACTCCTGTATTATGCTGATAAGATGACAAAAGACCTCGGAGGCGCTAAGATATATATTAAGCGTGAGGATCTTAACCATACAGGCGCACACAAGATTAACAACGTACTCGGTCAGATTCTCCTTGCCAAACGAATGGGCAAAAAAAGAATCATCGCTGAGACAGGTGCCGGCCAGCACGGTGTTGCAACCGCTACGGTATGTGCTCTCTTCGGGCTTGAGTGCTGTGTATACATGGGAATTGAAGATACACAGAGGCAGTCACTTAATGTATACAGAATGGAGCTTCTCGGTGCCAAGGTTGTCCCTGTTCACAGTGGAACCGGAACTCTCAAGGATGCAATAAATGAGGCAATGCGCGACTGGTGTACCAATATCGAAACAACCTTTTACTGCATCGGCTCCGTAATGGGGCCTCATCCGTACCCTGAGATGGTCCGTGACTTCCAGAAGGTAATCAGTGCTGAGATTAAGACACAGCTTCAGGAGAAAGAGGGACGTCTTCCTGACTGCGTTGTGGCATGTGTCGGAGGCGGCTCTAATGCAATGGGCGCTTTCTATAATTTTATTCCTGATACTTCTGTCCGTCTTGTCGGTGCAGAAGCTGCCGGACGCGGTGCCGATACTCCTATGAATGCCGCTACCCTCACTAACGGAAGCACGGGAATATTCCATGGCATGAAGTCTATTTTCCTTCAGGATAAATACGGCCAGATTGCCCCGGTATATTCAATATCTGCCGGTCTTGACTATCCGGGAATCGGCCCTGAGCATGCAAATCTGTGGAAGACAGGGCGCGCTGACTACGTTGCGATTACTGATGAGGAGGCTGTATGTGCATTTGAATATCTGTCACGAATGGAAGGAATTATACCGGCAATCGAATCTGCACATGCCGTTGCTGCCGCAATTAAGATTGCTCCGACAATGAGCCCTGACCAGATTATGGTTATAAATCTTTCCGGACGCGGTGACAAGGATGTATATTCTGTTGCCAGATACCGCGGACACGATATAGAGAATTCTTAACCCACTGCAATGCCAGACCGGCGTGCGGGAATAGTGAGATGCCCCATTATGCGGGGCAGGAATGGAGGACTAATATAAATGAATACAAGCAATAAAGATATTAACCGAATTGACAGATGCTTTGCCGAGCTTAAGGCTGCCAATAAAAAGGCGCTCATAACATTTGTGACCGCCGGTGATCCCGACCTTGAAACAACCGAAAAGACCGTGCTTGAGATGTTTGACCGCGGTGCTGACATAATAGAACTCGGTGTTCCGTTCTCAGACCCTATTGCGGAGGGTGTAACTATCCAGAAGGCATCCCTGCGCTCACTCAATAACGGTACTACGCTTGATAAGATTTTTGATACGGTCAAAAATATCAGAACAAAGACCGACAAACCTCTTCTTCTCATGATGTATCTTAATACTATATTTGTGTACGGAACAGAGAAATTCTTCTCTTTATGCCGCGAATATGGAATTGACGGCGTTATCGTCCCTGATATGCCATACGAGGAACGCGATGAGATTCTTCCATACGCTGATAAATATGGCATCCACAATATAAATCTTGTGTCTCCTGCTTCACATGACCGTATCAAGAAGATTGCCGCCGATTCATCAGGCTTTCTCTATTGCGTATCATCTAACGGCGTTACCGGTACACGAAGCGGCTTCAGCACTGATTTTGACGAATTCTTCGGACTAATACGCGACAACGCATCCTGCCCGTATTGTGTCGGCTTCGGCATATCCGGCGCACAGCAGGCACGTGACATGGCATCCTACTGTGATGGCGTAATTGTTGGAAGCGCCATTGTAAATATCATTGCCGAAAACGGAAGAGCCTGCGTTAATAAGGTCGGTGACTTTGTTCAGGAGCTGAAGGAGGAAATCTCAGACTCCATATAAATTGTATACTCTATAAAAGTCAAATACTCTGCGTAATGCAATATGTAATTCTCCGGGCAGCAATTTCCCACATTCATTATTATGCCTGCCCGGCTGTTACCTATTGCATTTTTCAAAAATACACACTCTTCTCATTCGCAATAAGTTCACTCATTAATTCTCTGTAATCATCAGCTTTCAATGGTAACTGTACTGATATGTTGTTGTAAGCCGAATAATATGCTGATGCACAGAGCATAAGAGCATTAATACCTTCAGCTCCCTTCGCCGCAAGCAGTGAATCATCATGTCTGACCGATGCCTGCGCAAATTTTTCAAGGAGTGCCGGATATGGTTCGGGCTGCTTCTCAAACTCAATCGTTTCTTCTGTAAATTCCATGTCTTCCCGCGAATTAGCAGCAGCATCTCTTATATACGCGGTTACGTCCTGATGCTTTGTAAGTGTAAGTGTATTATCAATAAGCAGTGCGCGCCCCTTAGTCCCTATGACCTCAAGCCGCTCTTCGCAGCATGCTTCACCTGTTGACAGGATAAATGTTCCGGTCATCCCGTCATCGTACCGCATGATTATTGTTGCCTCATCATCCACTGCAAAATCATTATATTTTCCAAACGGAATTGAGGCATAGAGTTCCCGCGGCATACCGAACAGATACTGCCACATGTCAAGTATATGCTGGCCCTGATTAATCAGTGCGCCACCGCCTTCTCCGCAAAAACTGCTTCTCCACGGGCTTGATGAATGATAATGTGCCGTGCGCAGATATCTTGAATTAATGAGGCATACTCTTTTTATAATCCCAATAGCTCCGGAGTCAATAAGTTCCTTGAGCTTTCTGTATTTTGCATATAGTCTTTGATGAAACACCATGCCATATATGCAGTCATTATCAGTTGCCGCATTCTCCATATCTTCTGCTTCGCCTATATCTGCTGCCGCCGGTTTATCGCACAACACATCTTTTTTAAGCCTGAATGCCTCCAATGCTATATCTCTGTGTGTCTTGTGCGGCGTAGCAATAATAACCGCATCATACAAATCCGGTGAATTAAATAAATCCTGCGTATTTCTGAAAATTGCTGTCTTTTCCCCATCAACATTAATAAGACTTCTGCCCCACTCCATTAATTCATCTTTTCTGATTACAACCGCAGAAAGCTTCATATGCGGAACTTCTCCTGAAGTTATCATTGCAGCATATTTTTTCCCCATGTTGCCAACACCTATAAGTGCAATTCTCAAATCTCTACATTCCATGGTTTAACCTCCTCATAAATCAGCCTTACCCACAGGCTTGTCAGCTTTTGCCATGGCATTAAGCCTTATCATGGCATATGCATCTGCCAGAGCATCTTCTATGCTATAAGGTGACGGTCCCATCCCTCTGCTGTACAGTGCCGTCTTTTCCATAAGTGCAGCAATTGCAGTCTCATCCTCTGAAAGTCCGCACAATCCATGTGCAGGCTGATACAGAATTTTCCCTTGAAAGGAGATGCTCTCAACTTCCCTGATAACAGCAAAATTAGGGTTAACGTCTCCTCTGTTGACAATCCTTGTTTTTATATCAATATCTGCTTCTGCACCATTATTATTCTCATCAAGATAATACACCTTATCGTCTATTATCTCCCCTCTTGTCCCCTGAATTTTATACGTATTTTTCCTGATTGGTGAACGGTATTGCTCAGAATCAAAATCATACCATGCCACTTTACCATTTTCAAATTCAAATGAAGCCACACATCTTTTCTTGTCTGCAATCCTTCCATCAGTGTATCTTTCATATCTCGTAAGAGTCTCAGTCGTAGGAAATGTATAGTTCTTTGCCGTAAGACTATATTTCATTCCCGGATTTATTCCAAGATATGCACGCATAAGGCTTGCCCCATGATACTCATGAGCAAGTGAAATATTCATGCAGCTGACATCGCCTATTATTCCACTTTTAACAAGTCTGATAACTGCTTTATTATGCGGATACTCACGGTACTGTTCGGCAACCACCTGTTTTTGCACTGCCTTGTTATATTCATACATCCTGAAAAGTGATTCTGTATCAAGTCCTGCCGGTGTTTCTGACAAAACTGTCATCCCTCTGTCCATCCATTCTATAGCCGTATCACATATTGATGCCTTACTTACCGCAATAACCGCAAAGTCCGGTCTCATATTTATACAATCATCTATCGATGTAACTGTATTTATTCCGTATTCCTGCGCAATCTTATCTGCCTTTTCCTGTCTCCTGCAATACATCGCATCAAGGCAAAACAGTTCCGGCATGGCTTTTGCTACACGCACATAATACATCGCTCTCCATCCGGAACCTACAATTATAAAATGATATCTTTTCACACTAATTGTCTTTCTCCGTCTTTACATTTACAATGCATATACCTATGCACACAAGTATGAGTGCAACAAACGCGTTCCAGCCAAGCTCTGCTCCGCCCTCGCCAAGCCACCATGCTGAGAGGATAACTCCGAATACCGGATTGGTAAAGCCAAATATCGCGACCTTTGAAACCGGGTTGTACTTAAGAAGTATTCCCCAGAGTGAGTATGCGACTGCCGATATGCACGCCAGATACAAAAGCATAAGGATGGCGCTAACCGAAACCTGTGTAATTCTTCCGCCCATTACAAGTCCGAGAATAACCATCACTATTCCACCGAATATGAACTGATAACCGCTGAGCATTACCGGGTTGTCCTTCTTAGAATAGTTCTTCATGAGACATGATGAAAATGCATATGAAAGAGCACATAAGAACAGGCTTCCGTCACCCATAAGACTTAAGTCCATGTCTATCTTCTGTCCGTTCATGCTGACAATGATAACGCCTGCGAATCCGATTACGCAGCCTGCCACCTTTTTAAGATTAAGCTTTTCCTGTCTGAATATCAGCGCTGCTACAAGGATTACAAAAAATGTATTGGAACCGTTTATTATCGATGCCTTAACCCCACTGTTGTGAGCAAGTCCTATATAGAAGAATATGTACTGAAGTATCGTCTGAAATATCGAAAGCTTAACGATGCTTGGAAGCGAGCTTTTAGTAGGCAGCAATGCACCGCGGTTAAGAATGCTTCCGATAATTATTGTAAGTATTCCGGCAAGAACGAATCTTGTTCCCGCAAATAAAATCTGTGTCCATGTCTCACCTGACGGTATGTTAAAAAGCGCATATCCAAGCTTTATGCACGGTGACGCGCTTCCCCACAGGAATGTACACACAAGTGCAAGTGCGCACACCACCCATGTCTTCTGTAAAATCTGTGTCTTATTAACTGCATTGGTTGTATTTTTCATTATTTCTCCATTCTGCCGGGATAACTCCTTCGGCTTATCATATTATGATGCCAGGGGCAAAAGGTCTAAACCCACATGAGCTCGCTCATAGGTGGGTGAAAGACCTTGGGACCCGCCCCGATATGAGCATAAAAGTGGGATGATAATCCCACGATATGCGAATATTGGGTAGGGTTGTGTGAGTGCAAAGCACGGAACAATCCGTAGGCGTCAAAGTCGGGGGTTTTTAACCCCGACATCATATTATCCCAAATATTTTGCACGCAATAGCTGCAGCAATTACTATCGCAAACACTATGTACTGATACACACGCTCGCCCTTACCTGATGTTATCTCGGCTTCCACCCCGTAATGATGCAGACACCAGCACAAAAGCTCTATGTTCTCCATCATATAATTAACTGTAAATGTACCACAGATTTTCTTTCCGTACCGGTCATACAGTGCCATTGAACCTTCTTCGCTGATACGCATTCTGCCTATATCACGGATATCCATTTTTCTGCGTCCTATAGTAATCTCATCCTTATCAACCTTAATTTTCCTGCCTACCGAAAAAGGCTGAAGACTGCCATCTCCAATCATGGAATCAACCAGCGCTGCATCCCCCTTGCCCTCAAGCATTGTAATGCACTGCTTTATCACTGCATATTTTTTGTTTTTATCCTCATCTGATACAGCGTTATAGTACCTTAAAATATTCATCTATGTATTTCCCCTCTATAAATCTATTTAAAAGCTTGATTCCATGTCTGATATCAGGATATGTGTCACTTTGCTTTTTTCAGCTCATAAGGCTTCTTAAAATCCCATAAAAAAAGACTTAAACCCGCACAGCCGTTACCGCGGCAAGCTTTCCGCCTAAGTCTAATTTTATTCCAATGTCCGCCTATTCAAGAGTTCCAAGCATTGCAATGAGCGTCTCCTTATCATTAAGCTTGGGATTCTCCATAACAATATGAAGCAGGCTGTTAAGCGTCTCTCCTATTCTTGGGCCGCTCATTCCAAGCTCCATAAGGTCACTTCCGCTAATGTCAAGATCTTTTATTGAGATACAGTCGCCACGCTTTATTATCTCCTCATAAAGTCTGTTTATGACCTCAATGTGCTTTCTGGCTGCTGTCATCATGATACCTGTTGTCTCTTCCTTAGCTGCTATAATGCTTGTCTGATGCCGCATAAGCAGTGGCAGGAAATCTCTTCCGTACATGTGAATCGCTTCCCTTACCGCCGGTTCTGTCTCGTCTATTGATGTCTTAGACAGACGCACTATCTTGGTAACAGTATTAATCGTATTATTATCAAGCTTAAGTGCCTTAAGCTCAGCATTGGCATTATCCGCATCTGTAGCATTATAAAGAGCTGCATAACGAAGATACGGACTATTACCGGCATGCATCAGAAGCGTGAGTGTTGAGTTGCATCTTCTGTCTGTAAGTATTGAATCCATAATCGGAAGTACATACTGTGTAAGCCGTGTATCACACAGACGCTTCACATAATCCGGATGGTCTGACATAAGAATCTTGCCAAGTTCATCGTGAATTCTCTCCATGCTCACCTTGCTTATCGTGTCAGCCATTGCCCCGATCGCAGAATATGTATCCTCATCTATTATAAATCCAAGCTGTGCCGAGAATCTTATGGCACGCATCATTCTTAACGCATCCTCAGTAAATCTCTCACGGGCATCACCTACGCAGCGCACTATCCCGGCCTGCAGGTCACCTATTCCATTGAACTCATCAACAAGCCCGTCAGAATTGTTGTAAGCCATTGCATTAATCGTAAAATCGCGTCTCTTGAGATCATCCCTCAGATTCGCAGAAAACTCAACAGAATCAGGATGTCTTCCGTCGGCATAATTACCGTCAATCCTGTATGTAGTCACTTCATATCCGGTATCACCCATCATAACAGTGACAGTTCCATGCTTGATTCCCGTATCAACAGTTCGTCTGAAGAGCTGTTTTACCTGCATAGGAAGCGCCGAGGTTGTAATATCCCAATCCCCCGGCGTTCTTCCTATAAGGCTGTCCCTTACGCATCCTCCCACGACATACGCCTGTCTTCCGTCTGCCTCAAGTGTAGACAGAATCTCCTGCGCATCCGTGGGAATATTAATTGTTACATTATGTAAATCCAAATCATTCAAATCAGTCATTAATAAGCTTTGCCCCAATATACCATTGCCTTGGCAGGTCTGCCGCAGCATACGCACACATCAGAAAGATGCTCCTGCTCAAATGGCATACATCTTGACGTTGCTGTGGTCTCTTCCTTAATCTTATCTTCACATTCCTGATTGCCACACCACATAGCCTTAATAAATCCCGGCTTATTGGCAACAGCATCCTTAAATTCATCATAATTAAGTGCAACAGTTGTATGGCTGTCACGATGCTTTCTTGCTCTCTCAAGCATCTCCTTCTGGATTGTCTCGAGAAGTTCGCCAACCCTGACATCAATCTCATCAAGAGAAACTGTAATCTTCTCACCGTTATCTCTTCTGACAAGTATAGCCTGATTAGCTTCTATATCACGAGGTCCCATCTCTATTCTAAGCGGAATACCTCTCATCTCCTGCTCCGAGAACTTCCAGCCCGGACTCTTGTCACTGTCATCAACCTTAACGCGGAAGTTAGAAAGTACTTCCTTAATCTCAAATGCCTTATCAAGCACACCCGGCTTCTTCTGCATTACAGGAACGATACATACCTGTACAGGTGCAATTCTTGGTGGAAGCACAAGGCCGCTGTTATCACCGTGAACCATAATAAGTGCGCCGATAAGTCTTGTTGTCATTCCCCATGAAGTCTGATGAACATACTTAAGCTTGTTATCCTTGTCTGTGTACTGGATACCGAATGCCTTGGCAAATCCATCACCGAAGTTATGGCTTGTACCTGACTGGAGCGCCTTGCCGTCATGCATAAGTGCCTCAATAGTATATGTAGCCTCTGCTCCGGCAAACTTCTCCTTATCAGTCTTACGTCCCTTTATTACAGGAATTGCAAGAACCTCCTCTACGAAATCTGCATACAGGTTAAGCATCTGCTGTGTTCTTGCCTCAGCTTCCTCTGCTGTCGCATGTGCTGTATGTCCTTCCTGCCACAGGAACTCTCTTGAACGCAGGAACGGTCTTGTCTCCTTCTCCCATCTTACAACTGAACACCACTGGTTGCAAAGCTGTGGAAGATCTCTGTATGACTGTATCTCATTCTTATAGTAATCACAGAAAAGTGTCTCAGATGTAGGTCTTACACACATCTTCTCCTGAAGCGGCTGAAGTCCTCCTTCTGTCACCCATGCTACCTCAGGTGCAAAGCCCTCTACATGATCCTTCTCACGCTGAAGAAGGCTCTCAGGAATAAACATAGGCATGTACACGTTCTTCACACCTGTTGCCTTAAAACGGCGGTCAAGTTCATGCTGGATGTTCTCCCATATTGCATATCCGTCCGGTTTAAAAATCATGCAGCCCTTAACGCTTGAATAACACATAAGGTCTGCCTTCTTAACAACGTCTGTATACCATTGTGCAAAATCCTCTTCCATGGAGGTAATTGCTTCAACTAACTTCTTATCCTCTGCCATTACGCACTCTCCTAAAGTTTTTTATTAATTATTTTATCACGTTCAATATGGCATTTCAATAGCTGTATTCCGCCTTTTATGAGGCAATATGACACCGGACCGAGTACAAATCCCCAAAAACCATATACAAGCAGACCTATATATATCGCTGCCATCATTGTTACCGGTGATATATCAAGCCCCTTACCCATGAGCTTTGCCTCAAGAATCTCTCTCTCAAAATACGTTATCACATATACCGTCATAAGGACTGCCGCATGCCATACATTGCCTCCAAGCACTGCCATTATGCTCCACGGAATAAGCACCGTTCCAGTCCCAAAAAACGGAAGTGCATCCAGAAGACCTATTGCGATACCTATTACCACAGCATACGGATTGCCTATAATCAGAAGCCCTGTCGTACACACCACCGCAGTACAGCATATTATAATAAGCTGCGTCTTAAAATACACATTTCCAAGCCTTGCAAGTGCGCTCCATAACACGTCTGCCTCTTCCCTGAATCTTGTATTTTTCTTCCACTTCCTGTAACTGTTCATGTCACGGCTCATATACACTGTGGATATTATAAGCATGAAAAATGCACCTGCCAACAAAAGCATTTTCTTCATAGCTGCAGATGCATATGCAAATGACGTTCCCATGGCAGAAGCCATCAGTCCACCATCAAATGATTCCTTCAGCGAATCAACTCCATTGCATACCATTCCATACATACGTCCAATCTCAAGTCCAAGCCACCCGTCCATGCGCTCACATGCCTGTAACACATGTGCATCACACATCCGGCAGTAATAATCATAATTACTTATAAGCCCCCTGATTTCTGATATTGCAAAATATCCAAGTGCTCCGATAACTATGGCTGCAGCCGCCGTCAGAGCTGTAACAATTACAATTGCCGCTGCCGTCTTATTCCCCCGGAACAGCCTGCCATGAGCAGTATCCGCAAGTGCCGTCACTTTATTCTCCAGAAGAACTGACAAAAAGAACGCCAGTACAAACGGTGCTGCGAGCGGCAGAATATATCTGACGCTTAAGAATACAGCAATGCTTATACCGGCACTACCTCCAATAAGTATTAACTTGTCTCTGATATCTTTGTTCACCGGCTCCACCATATGCAGACGCTTTAACATCCACACCTATCTGCATTATGGTATTATTGTTCCACCAATTCTCCCGGCTATTCAGCAATTTTCAAAAATGACGGTTCCGTCTCGTAATGCCTGCCTGCAACATCCACTGCACATGCACACAGCGCAATCTGTCCATTTGCAAGAACAAGCTTCCCGGCCATATTACTGTTGCTGCCGTACTTTGCATCACCCACAAGTGCATGACCTCTTGATGCAAACTGCACACGAATCTGGTGGTGCCTTCCGGTTACAAGCTGAATTCTCACAACCGACATTCCATCAAGACTTCCTATCACCCTGTAATTAAGTTCTGCACGCTTTGCACCCGGCTCGCCCTCAGAAGCCACATGTGATGTATTGTTCCCGGCATCCTTTACAAGATAATCCGTCAAAGTGCCCTCAACTGCATCTATGCAGCCCCAAACAACAGCTATGTATGTCTTATTAAATGTATCCTGCTGCATAAGCCTGTTAAGTCTTGCAGCATCCCTTGATGACTTTGCAAACACCATAAGTCCCTCAACAGGCCTGTCGAGCCGGTTAATCACTCCTATATATGTGTCCTCGCCCTTCTTACGCCTGTATGTCATAAGCATGCTTACCATATCGGCATCAAATGAGCGGCTGCCCTGTGCAAGCACTCCCGCAGGCTTACGGCATATAATCATGCCATCATCTTCATATATAATATCCGGTTTCATAATCAGATCTTGAATCTGTAGCCAACACCCCAGATAGTCTCAATATACTGAGGATTAGATGTGTCAGCTTCGATTTTCTCCCTTATCTTTTTAATGTGGACTGTGACAGTAGCAATATCTCCAATTGATTCCATATCCCAGATCTCCTTAAACAGCTCATCCTTGGTATATACATGATTAGGATTCTGTGCAAGGAATGTCAGAAGGTCGAATTCCTTCGTCGTAAATGCCTTCTCTTCACCATTTACAAATACTCTTCTTGCAGTCTTGTCAATCTTAATTCCTCTGATCTCGATTATATCATTGTTGCTGCGCGCACCGCTTGTAAGGCTCTGATATCTTGCAAGATGTGCCTTAACTCTTGCCACAAGTTCACTCGGACTGAATGGCTTGGTCATATAGTCATCGGCTCCCAGTCCAAGTCCCCTTATCTTATCAATATCCTCTTTGCGCGCCGATACAATTATAATCGGTGTATTCTTCTGCTCCCTTACCTGCCTGCATATCTCAAAACCGTCAACTCCGGGAAGCATGAGATCAAGAATTATCATATTAAAATTCTGTGAAAGTGCAAGATTAAGCCCGCTTTCGCCATCTTTGGCAACAGTCACCTCAAATCCGCTCAATTCAAGATAATCCTTCTCAAGTTCTGCAATACTCTCTTCATCTTCAACAATCAATACTTTCTCACTCATTCTGTGATTCTCCTTCGCTTTCATTATTATCTTTAATCACCTTTTTAAGACGGATATTCATAACTGTTCCGATTCCTTCCTTACTCTCGGCCCATATCATTCCTCCGTGCTCTTCTATTACCTTCTTAACTATCGCAAGTCCGATTCCGCTTCCGCCCTGCTTGGAATTGCGCGACGAATCCGCCCTGAAAAACCGTTCAAACACATGCTTAAGATCTTCCGGGCTGATTCCCTTACCATTATCCTCAATACGTATCAGCGCATAATCTCCGTCATTGAACAGCTCTATCCTTATCATACCCTTGCGGTCAGACATATATTTGACAGAATTGCTTATTATATTATTGATAACACGCTTCATCTGCTCAATATCTATCATTACATACTGCTCTTCATTAGAGAAATTATGGTATTCCATGCTGATGCCCTTAGTCTCAAGCTCCAGTCCTATCTCCTCACAGCAGTCTTCCATATAATGATTAATATCTATCTTAGTAAATGTATACGGAACCCTGTTCATATCAATTCTTGAATACATCGTAAGCTCGTCAATAAGCTTGTCCATATCAGAAGCTCTGTTATATATGGTCTTAAGGTACTTCTCCCTCTTCTCCGGTGTGTCTGCCACACCATCAAGCAGCCCCTCGACATATCCCTTGATTGCTGTAAGAGGTGTCTTAAGGTCATGGGAAATATTCCTTATGAGCTCCTTTTCCTCTGATTCTGCCTTAATCTTCTCCTCGGCATTATTCTTAAGGATAATTCTCATCTCCTCAAAGTCCTTGGTAAGTGACGCAATCTCATCACCACTGTACTCTACCGGCAGTTCAAAGTCCAGATTGCCCTCCTGAATATTCTGCGCCGCAAGCTTAAGACGCATGATAGGCTTAACTATAGAGCTGTGCATCCACAAAGTGAGCAGCAGGCTCGTCATAATAAGAATAATTATTACCGCCAGCAGAAGCTCCATAAGCATAAGCTTCATCTGTGGAACAATCTTAACAGTTTCAGTAAGAATAAATGCACTGTAACAATTGCCCGCTTTATCAGTAAAATCATACTGCTTGACAAGACACTGGTACTCATCACCATAATACACATTGTACCCGGAATTATTGTCACCCTCTCCGTAATCAGGGAGCATGTCGTCCGTAAGACTCTGGGATTCTCCAACATCAGAGAATACTATCTCATTATTCTTACGAAGAATAAAATTAGAAAATCTGGCTTCAACATTGGCAGATAACTCCTGCAGATACTTCTGGTCATTGAATCTCTCCGGATTCTCCGTTGCCTCTCTGCGTATCTCATCATATATTGAATTGGTAATTCTGCTTAACATAGATGCCGGAGCAAGATTACTGCCCCATTCCACGCCCTCAACCTCATAGTTTGTCTGCATGCCCTTATTCTGGATTACCATAATTCCGGTAATTACTATACTGCACAATACTATCGGAAGCAGGAACATCACAACAAATGATACCTTAAGTTTGGTATTAAGTTTCATATAACATCCTCATCACAGGTAATTATTAATTATATACCCATAAAATCACACTTATTATCATAAGAAATTTTATCACGATTCACCATAAAATGATATTAAATAATCATAAAAAACGCATGCGGCATTCATGCCGCATGCGTCACAAAAATTATCAGCCTACTCTGAGCTTAAACTTCTGTATCTCTCTGTCCGAATCAACTTTCTCAATAAGCGCCCCCAGTGAACGGAGCTTAATCTCAAAGTCCTCATATCCCCGCTGGATATACTGTATATCATCTATTATAGATATGCCATCTGCCGCAAGTGCCGCAATTACAAGCGCTGCACCGGCTCTTAAATCAGGTGACGCGACCTGTGCACCTGTAAGCCCCGGAACACCCTCTATATATGCAGTATTGCCCTCAACTTTAATCCTGGCTCCCATTCTGGTCAGCTCATCAACATACTTGAATCTGTTCTCAAAAATGCTCTCAGTAACCATGCTTGAACCATTAGCAAGTGCCAGAACAACTGCCATCTGCGGCTGCATATCCGTTGGGAATCCCGGATAAGGAAGTGTCTTTACATTCGTGCTTCTAAGGTTAGGATGACCGACAACCCTTACCGCATCATCATACTCTGTAACTTCACAGCCTATCTCGATAAGCTTCGCAGAAATAGACTCCAGATGCTTAGGAATGACATTACGTATTGTAACATCACCCTTGGTTGCCGCAGCAGCAAACATAAATGTTCCGGCCTCAATCTGATCCGGAATAATTGAGTACGTCGTGCCGCTAAGATGCTTAACACCTTTAATCCTGATTACATCAGTTCCCGCACCCTTAATATTAGCTCCCATAGAATTAAGGAAATTGGCTACATCTACAATATGCGGTTCCTTAGCTGAATTCTCAATAATAGTGTTGCCTTCTGCCATACATGCCGCAAGCATTATATTAATTGTTGCACCTACCGATACCACATCAAGATATATATGGCTTCCCTTAAGTTCCTTCGCCTCGGCGATAACCATTCCGCCCTTAATCTCAACATTGGCACCAAGTGCACGAAATCCCTTAATATGCTGATCAATCGGTCTGCTTCCGATATTACATCCGCCCGGAAGTGCTACCTCAGCTCTTCTGTACTTGCCAAGAAGTGCTCCGAGAAGATAATATGATGCTCTTATCTTCTTAATGCTGTCATTATCAACGATAACATCATTAATACTCTGACCGTTAATCTGCACTGAATTATTGTAAACGTACTTAACCTTAGCTCCTATGCCTTCAAATGTCTGGAGCAGTGCACGTGTATCTCTAACATTAGGAACATTCTCAATTGTAACAGTCTCGTCAGCCATTATTGCAGCTGCAAGGATTCCAAGTGCCGCATTCTTGGCACCACCGATGGATACATCTCCGCAAAGAGGCATGCCACCTTTAATAATATACTGTTCCATGATTCCTCCAAAAATCTTCAAAAAAATAACCTATAAAATTATATCACATCATATTATTTTGTAAATAGCGTTTTTAAATCCAAAAAAGCTTAAAAAACGGGACGATAATTAAGTATACCGTCCCGTCTCAGATATTCTGTCAATTATTAATACTTGTTAACGTAATTAAGCGGATTGACTGCCGTTCCATTAATCCTAATCTCAAAATGAAGATGCGGTCCGGTACTGTCACCTGTATTGCCGCTGTAAGCAATTACATCATACTGATCTACCGTCTGTCCTACAGATACTTTAATTGAACTTAAGTGTCCATATCTCGACATAACACCATTAGCATGCTGTATATCTATGCAGTAACCATATCCTGAATACCATCCTGCTCTTACTACACGTCCGGATGCTGTCGCCATTACAGGTGTTCCCTGGCTGCAGCTCCAGTCTATTCCTGAATGCATCCTGCCCCATCTGTACTCAAAACCTGATGAGAATGAACCGCCATATATAGGCTTAATGTATGTCGGAGGTGTCTGTGTACCAACCTCAATAATCTTTGGCTGTGACTCCTCAATAATAGTCTGTGTAATAATATCTCTTGAGCTTTCCTTACCGTCAACATACTCGATATCAGCAGTAACACGTCTGTATCCTTCAGTACCTTCCTGAATTACATTGCTTGTACCACGATACATTGAATCATTATCAACATACTGCACATCAGCATTGTATGATTCCTCATATGTCTTACGTTCCTTAGTAACTACTGAAAGCTCAGGTGTAGGCACTGTTATTATAAGCTGGTCACCCGGCATAATCTTTGTATCCTCTGTGACGCCTTCGTTAAGATCATAAAGCTCTGAAAGCTTAATATCGTTCTTAGATGCAATTCCTGAAAGCGTGTCTCCCGGAACAATCTCATATACTGTCTTCTCAGCCTTCTCCTTGGTAACTGCCTCAACAGCATCATCAAGGCTGACTATCTGTGACTCATCTGCTGTAGTCTTAGATACGGATACGTTCTGCTGGAATGAAATCTCTGTGAGACCTTCTGCTGTGCTTCCTTCCTTAACCGATGAATCTGATGAAAGCGCTCCGTTCATTGCGGCAGCAACTATATCACTTGAATTACTTCCGATTCCTGACTTAACCATATCAACTGAATACTGGTTAGAATCATTGCTGTCAGCAACAAGGTTAACCTGGAATTCATTGTTGGAATCAAATCCCGACTTAACCTTATCCATAAGCTTAAGCACATCATCCCTGCTTCCGACTGTAACAGTAAAGTCATTTATTCTTACCGTGTAAGCTTCCTTGACATCTACATCAACAATGCTTGATGCAAGGTTATCATATATTGCATTCTCAATATCCTGCTCTGACATTCTTGTTGCAAAGAGCCTGGACTCTTCGTATACCTTAAAATCAGGATCCATGTAAACTACTTCTGAGTGCTCACCGCTAAGACGCTTTCTCGCTGCTGCCATAGCTTCATTAGCTTCATCTATAGAATTGACCGCACCAATCTCATTGCCATCAAGCACTACTGTATAGTAACCTACACTGCTGTCCTTCTTCATTTCTGCTATAGGAATATAAAACAGACAGAAAAGGCATGTAAGTGACATTGCCTTAACAAGTGTAAGTCTTATCTTTCTATTGTATCTGGTCAGCTTAGACATGTTTCCTCCTGTCATAATTTTAACATTTTGTAATAGATTTGTAACAATTGTTATCTTAGCACTATAGCAGCTTAATGTAAAGGTTTTTTCAAGTTTTGGAAAATTGTACTTAAAAAAGTACAATTTTTGTGCGGCTTTCAGGCTTTTTCGGCATCCATCTCATCCTTTATTCTGCCCTGTATATCATTAAGGCATTCAAGAAGCAGCGGATTAAATGTTCCACACTCGCCATTCATTATCATCTCTATTGCCTTTTCGTGTGGAAATGCTTTCTTATACACACGCTCACTGGCAAGCGCATCATATACATCCGCAACAGAAACCACCTGTGCCGATATAGGAATCTCATCCCCTTTAAGACCATCCGGATATCCCCTGCCGTCATACCGCTCATGATGCCATCTGCATATCTCAGTAGCAACCCTGACAAGCTCCTCATCCTGATACATGGTAAGGCTGTGAAGCATTGACGCCCCAATCATGGTGTGCATCTTCATAATCTCAAATTCATCTGCCGTAAGTCTTCCCGGCTTATTAAGAATCTTTTCATCTACTCCTATCTTGCCTATATCGTGCAGTGCCGAAGCTGTTGTTATAAGATATCTGTCATGCCATGAGATGTCATATTTGTCAGTTTTCTGGATAAGCCTTTCAAGAAGCATTCCTGTAATCTTATTAATGTGCAGTACATGGCTTCCGCTTTCGCCGTTACGGAATTCGACTATGTGACTGAGGATTCCAATCATCATCTGATTATCCTTCTCCTTCTCATAAATCTGTTCTGTAACAAGCTGTACGAGCCTTCTCTGCTTGGAATAGAGCTTTATTATATTGAATACCCTGTTATATACAACTTTTGCATCAAACGGACTGCTTATGTAATCCGACACACCAAGAGAATAAGCACGGCTTACATTGTCATCCGAATTATCCGTGGATATCATAATTACGGGTATATCCTCAATCCAGTGATTCCTATTCATATATACAAGCACTTCAAAGCCGTCTTTTTTCGGCATTATCATATCAATCAGAACCAGTGCTATATCATTCTCATACCGGCGGAGCATATTTATACACTCTTCACCTTCTGATGCCTGAAGAATTCTGTATCTGTCCCCAAGTATGTCAGCAAGCAGCTCTCTGTTAACCGGTGCATCATCAACTATAAGTATCTGCGGTCTGTCATCATTACCCCGGCAATTCTTAACAGGTTCCGGTCTGTCTTCTATTATGTCATTCTCGGTTATGACCATATTCTTTTTCATCTTAGCCTGATACATAAGCTTATCAGCCCTGTCAAATGCGTTCTCTACCGGCTCATTGGCTGCAACAACTCCGCCAATGCTTGCGGACATCTGTATTCTTGAATATCCGGGAACACTTACAGCGTGTATTGTAGTCTGTATCTGCCGGAGTCTGGCTGATAAATCCGCACTGCTCACCCCGTCAATAATTACAATAAATTCATCGCCGCCAAAACGGATAAGCCTGTCAGTCTTACGTATACACTTTCTTATTGCATCAGCGGCAGAGATGAGCGCCATGTCTCCGGCACTGTGACCATATGTATCATTGTAAAGCTTAAAATCATCAAGGTCTATAAGCGCAACTCCCGCACAGGTTGTCTCTTTTCTGGCTTCATCCTCATAATATCTTCTGTTGTATGCACCTGTAAGCGCGTCCCTGTACAGCTTATCAGTATATCCCGAGAGCTTGCTTGCAAGCCTCTCGCATCCATCCGAATCTATAAGCGTGTCGTCATCAAGCTTCTCTATGAGCTCCATTACATATGGTGTGCCTTCTATCTCGAGATATTCCGCTGTTACCTGATATACGTCTGAGCCGATAAGTTCAAGCTTTGTCTTACGCGTCTTGTCATGAAGGCATTTGGCAGAAATACAGTTCTTACATGGCACTTTTTTCTGCCAGTAATCGTAGCAGTTGCATTTCTCCTTCTCTTCCCCCGGTCCCTCACCGCTGTGCACCTTTGCAATTGAATCTACATCAAGGAGGCGTACAACAGTAAATACATCCCTGAGCATATTCATTTTGTCCTGCACCTGCTGCATTGTCATGCCACTGCTATTCTTCATGCATCTGCCTCCCGCTAAGTTATAGCTTTATATCAATTCTTACATTCTTTCCGTTTCTCATTTGCTCTTCTTATTTGATTTTTTCTTTTTCTGCACAGAATATCCGAATCTGCCAATCTTTTTCCCCAATTCATAATACTCTCCATGTGAATAAGCCACCAGGCCGGCATCATTAAGGTGGAAAACATTCTTTGAATCCATATAACTGTCATCAACCGTAACTCCGACAACCTCTGCAATAAAAAGGTCATGGCTTCCAAGCGGCTTAACGTCAACGACCCTGCATTCGATATTAACCGGACTCTCAGCAATTCCCGGTGCACTTACGTTCTGTGATTCCTGTGGCGTAAGATGCATCTCCTTAAACTTGTCAACATCACGTCCCGACTTAACTCCACAATAATCTGTTGCAAATGTAAGTTTCTTCGTCACAAGATTCACAACAAATTCCTTTGTCTCGCTGATTATTGCATGTGAATAACGTTCTTTACGCACCGCTATTGAAAGCATTGCAGGTGATGAACAGACAGTTCCCGCCCATGCTACTGTGATAATATTAGGCTTCTCACCCTTTCTTGCACAGCTTACCATAACGGCAGGGACCGGATACAGCATATTTCCGGGCTTAAAGCTTATCTTTGACATAATCAACCGCCTCCATAATTATTGCTCCATGATCTGCTGCCAGACCATTGCTTTGTATCAGCCTGTAATCCGGTGCCTTAAGTATACTGTCTGTATACATCGTCCTGACTACCGTCGCACCAACTGATATATCTTTGCACTTAAGTTCAAGCTGTAATTCTTCCGTGCTTATTCCGTTATTCTCCTTAACGCCCCTGCTCTGCCATGCAATATCAAACCACTCTGCATCTTTGGCATCATCCCCGGCATGTGCCTCTATCATTCCGTCAGGCACAAGTGCCACATAAGCTGTTGTAATTACTCTTGTCCGCGGATCCCTGTCGTACACTCCGTAACTTTTGAGCTGTTCAATATCTATATTCTTAATTCCGGTCTCCTCTTCAAGTTCCCTTCTTGCGGCATCATCTATGCTCTCGCGGAACTCAATAAATCCGCCAGGTGTAGCCCACATGCCTATACACGGATGATTGCGCCTCTTTATCAGCAAAATCCTCTTAAGGCTTCTCTTACCATGCTCCTGCGCATATGTAAACACAAGAATATCCACAGTATTACATGGATTATCATACTTGCGGGGGTCATATTCCTCAAGGAATTCCTGAAGCGTCTGCCCCGCCTCGTTAAGTTCACCGCTTCCGATAAACTGCCTGTTCTGTTCTTCGCTAAGAAATGTCATATCTGCCTCTTTTCAAATTACTGCATTATAAGATGTCGGAATCAAAAGCTCCGGCTCTGATGCCTGCGGCTTGTTCCGTGCCCCGCACTCCCGCGATTCCAGCATCATTACAATTAAATATAGCATTTATTTACTATTTATTCCACCAAAAAAAACCGGCAGATAATCCGTCTGCCGGTTTTTTCAATCCAAAATGAATATTAGAACATAAGTCTTACAATCCATGTTACAAAGCTTACAACAACGTATGATGCACCCATAACAAGCGGAATGTTCTTCTCATTCCTGCAGAGTGAACGGATAGCCATGAATAAGAAAACATATCCTGTAACCGATGCAAACAATGAGATGCATGATGCAAGGTGATCAAGGAAACCGATTGAAGTAAGTCCTACAAGCCAGTTAAGAGCCTTGGCAGGTATTCCGAATATTGTAAGGATGCCATAAGCTGCAAGTCCCTGCGTGAACGTAATGTCTGCCTTGTCAAATGCCTTAACAAGGACCTTAATCATTAATGCAAATACAGCCGCTGCAACAGCAATAAGAAGAATCTCAAGGAACATATTCTTAAAGATTGCTCCTGTTGAATACAATCTTCCGTACTTTGAACCCGAATTGCTTATAAGCATCTGGAAAAGTCTTACGATCATATTAACTACAGCCTGTGCACCGATAAGGAATGCAACAAGAACTATATTAGCATTAGCCATGTATGAATTAATTGTATCAACGGGTGAACTGATCAGGCCCTTGAATATTGCAAAGTAATTAGCTGCCGCATTAGCGCCTGCCTGCTTAACTGCCTCCATCTGTGCCGAAGAAGGTGCCTGCGGTGCTGACATCTGTGGCGCTGCTCCCGTTGGTGCCTGTGGTGCTGACATCTGTGGTGCTGCTCCTGCTGGTGCCTGCGGTGCAGTCATCTGTGGTGCTGCTCCTGCCGGTGCCTGTGGTGCAGTCATCTGTGGTGCTGCTCCTGTTGGTGCCTGTGGTGCGGTCATCTGTGGTGTCTGCTGCTGGCATGAGCAGATCTCGCCATCCTTTAACGGCTTTCCACACTTAGTACAAAAACCCATCTTACTATCCCTCCTGAAGTAAAAATATAAATTTTATAAAAATACTATAAAATTTTATCATAGTTTAATTTTATTAGCAACTAATTTTCAGTGTGGTGTCTGCGCTCCTTGCGCTTATCCCGTATTGCCTGCTGCTTAAGCCGTATCTTCTGTGCGCCTGCTTCATCCGTAACCTTGATAATACGCACAACATAATACCTGCCGTTATCCGCCTGCTTGACTCTCATTCTTGTCTTGACATATCCGTGCTGGCCACACTGATACAGTGCATAATACACCTTAGTATTGCCGGAGAACCACGGTATCAGCTCTTTGCATGCATTGCCGCATTTGTGGCATCTGCATACCTCAAGTTCCTTATTGGCAAGCGCTCCTTCCCTTGTTCTGAAGCCGCGTGAGATGTATTTTTCGTATGTGTCATACATCGCGTGAATCTCCTGTGAACGGCGGTACGGAATTCTGTAACAGTCGATTGAATAGTATCCCTTTACACCTTCAATATCCATCATCTGCATTACATGCGCCGTATATCTTGCATCATTAATTGCTCTGTGGAATTCTTCCGTCTCGCTTAAGTGCATGGCCTCGATAACACTCTGTAGTGACCGCCTTATCTTGCCATCCTCATAAAGAATGCTGTAGAACTTCTGTATATCGTAGAATATGAACGGCATCGGAAATTTATTCTCAACACCAAAGAAATTCATATTACGCTGCAGTTCAGTAAGGTCACCGCTGCCCCATATGCAGAACATATAATCTTCGCCACACCACTCAAGGAATTCCTCCATAACCTCCGGGAATGCTCCTCCGGCAAGCAGCTCCTCACTGCTTACGTCAAGAAGTTCCTTAACAATATGATGAAGCTTTGTATATAGCTGCGGCCTGATAAGCCTGTCAAATTCACCCACAACATTAAATGAACTGTCCAGCTTGACTGCCCCAATCTCGATAATCTCAAACGGGAGCTTTTTATTCTCAAATTCTTTGCCCTTTGGACATTGGTTCCATTCCAGATCCATAACAATATAGTTCATAATTACCCTTTCACATCTGCACTGTGGCTGTTAAAATATACAAAGTCATCTATGGCATCAAGTATGTCTGCAAATGTTTCTCTCGGAGCCTCTTCGATATACTTTGTAAGTATATCCGGTTCTTTGTCCCCTTTATATCTTCCATAGAATATATCATACAGATTATGTCCCCTGACGTAAATCCTTATTTTTTCGAGATTATCCTTAATATCCTCAGGACCGTCTATCTTTATATTAAAGCGTTCCTGCATATTTCTCATGCTTTTGAGCTTATACAGATATTCTGTGTACTTTGCATAGAGAATATCATAGAACTGCTGCTCATTCTTAATGACACCGATCTTCGCCATTACCTTCGGGTCAAGGAAATAATTCTCAAATGAGTAATATTTGAGTATAAGCACATTGCGGTCCGTCACCCTCGGTATAGTTCCCGTATCCTCATGCTCCCTCGCCCGGTAATAGCCGCATAACTGATCCTTTAACATCTGCGGATTCTTACCGTCGCTGTCTCTTATCATCAGAAATGCATCCTTAAGGTAGAGTGAATTAATGTACTTGAGGTTGGCATGCGTCTTGATATTGGTACAGCTGTTAGTCGCAATAATTGCCACGCGGTTAAGATGCCCGTTCTCATCAACAATCTCCGAATAATACTTCTTAAGGAGCAGCGGCAGCCTGTTACGGTCCTGCTTGCCCTCAACGATGAATACAAAGCTGACGTTAAGCAGGTCATTGGCAGTATATCCGAGATCATCAAGAATCTTATCAATATCTGTTGACGGATTAAGTATCGTAGAGCCTGTCCTGTCAGTTATAACCTGATGTATCTGCTTTGTTGTAAAGTTAAACAGCATAACCGGTGCATGTGTACAGAACATTATCTGATTCTTCCTCGACAGCCTGTACATTATTTCGCCTGCCGCTTTCTGAAGCTGCGGATGAAGAAACAGCTCCGGCTCTTCTATTATAATTATGTATGGTGCAATATTATCCGTCTCTACATATGTTTCAAGCAGTGAAAGAATATATATGCTCTTAAGTCCCTCGCCATATGACTGGATATCCGCCTCTAAGCCTCTCGCATCATTATTGATAATTGTATTAATCTTAAGCTGTCTTGCGGCATCAAAATCAATCTCATATCTTACCTTCTCCGCAATCGCACCATTCTTGACAAAATTACGGTTAAGCTTATCAGCAAGGGCATTCAGATTGATATTGAACAGCTTATGCTGCATAAGTCTTGAAGTCTCCGCAAGAGTAAGCTCGTCCGGTTTTTTCTGATTAATATAGCCTATGCAGCTGAAGCACTGGTTGCATTTTTTTGCCGAATCAAATATACATCTTGACGTATCCAGTTCTGCAATCGCATTATTGCCATACAGAAGATTTATATCCTCAAGCATATCCGTCTTGTTGCGCCCATGGTCCACATAATATATCTTAGGCATAACCATCTTTATAAATGGATTATTCTTCTTAACACCGTCCCGGTATCTTACAGCGCCATCTCTTCTGTACACATACTGGAATTCAAGAATGCCGCCGCAATATGACGGAAGCTTCTCGCAAAAGTCTTTCTGCCACAGATCATAATGCTTATAATTGCTCACAATGCCATTATCATGAAGATATTCAAGGTCATCCTCATTAATCTCAAGCCTGACATCTATAACAATATTGCCTACATCTTCATGAAAATCTTCAGCACTTACAGAATAATCACCGGCAACCGCGCGTACCGCGTCAAGCACATTGCTCTTACCGGAATTATTGCGTCCTACAAGTATAAGTGCGTCGTCGATATCTGTAAGTTCAAGATCTTTTATGGATTTAAAATTCTTAATATGAAGATATCCTATTCTCATGCCTGTGTCCCCATTTCTTCAATCAGTCCTTAATCATACATCCCTCAAGCATAAGCTTATACAGGGTAGGTGACAGATGGAATTCATCCATAAGTCTTGTCACCTCGTCAAGGGACTGCTTACGCTTTGTCCCTGTCTTTTCGGCTCTTATAAGCAGATTCTTAGGCGTATGCGCAAAGTCAACAAATTCCAGGACCTGTGTCCTGTATCCACAGTACTCAAGAAGCTCCGCCCTTATTGCATCTGTCATAAGTGCTGCCGTTCTCTCTTTTATGAGACCATATCTTGTAAGTACCGAATAATTATCACTCTCTATCTGACCGTTAAGTTCATGCTGGCAGCAAGGAACCGAGAAAATCATCTTTGCATTCCAGCATACGGCATTATACAACGCATAATCCGTTGCCGTATCACACGCATGAAGCGTAATTACCATGTCCACAGGCTTATCGCTGTGATAACCGTTTATGTCACCAACTTCAAAATGCAGCCCGTCATAACCATACTTTGCCGCGGCCTCGTTACAGTGTTTAATCACGTCCTCCTTAAGGTCAAGTCCGGTCATCGTTACATTCATGTGCTTTACTTCAGTGAAGTAGTAATAAAGAATAAATGTAAGATATGACTTACCGCAGCCAAAATCAATTATATTAAGGTGCCTGTACCCTTTATCCTTAATGACATCATCTATAATCTGTGCAAATCTGTTAATCTGCTTGAACTTGTCATACATGGTACGGACAACCTTTCCCTCAGATGTCAGAATACCCATATCTATCATCGGTTCGATTATATCGCCCTCATTAAAAATGTATTCCTTCTTCCTGTTATGTCCTGCTGCAATCTTCTGTGGGTTGAACTGTGTTGTGCGCTTACATACCATTGATGCCGTACCTTTTTAGATACCATGACAGAACATTCCTCCCCGTCTGTCCATGCATTGAGCTGTCCGTATCCGGTTCCGAGCCATCCCGCACACATATCTATAAGCTTCTGCTCATCCCACGCAGATACATTCTCATGGAACGCCTGCTTTTGTGTAAGTCTCTCTATCTGATATCCCTTTTCCTTGCGTACCACCGTAATTTTGCGGTATCTGACATCTTTCGACACTGCCTTGCTCACTACAATTTTGAGTGGATTCTTTGCAAATATTTTTTCTATATAATCTCTAACTTCCTCTGCCATTATTACTTCTCTGCCTTTCAAATGTGTACAAATATACTTTCATAATTATAAATCAAAATATACTAAATATATATATTATCATTTTTTCTGCATATATGATATAATATATTGGTTATTTTTAAATTTATGGAGGGTTTTAGTAATGGAACAGAAAAGAGGTAGTTTTACAGGCGGATTAGGATTCGTCCTCGCTGCAGCCGGAAGTGCTGTCGGTCTTGGTAATCTGTGGCGTTTCCCATATCTTGCCGCACAGTATGGCGGAGGCATATTCATCCTTGTCTACATCATACTTGCACTTACATTTGGTTTTGCACTTATGACAACAGAGATTGCTATTGGACGCAAGACAAAGTCAAGCCCTATAACCGCTTATAGCAAGCTTGACAAGCGTTTTGGATTCCTTGGAATAATAGCATCAATTGTACCTGTAATTATTCTTCCATATTACTGTGTAATCGGTGGATGGGTAACAAAGTACGTTACAACATTTGCGCAGGGACTCGGCAAGCCGGCAGCTTCTGACGGATATTTTCAGGCATTTACGGGAGATACATTCTCACCACTGTTTTTCTTCATGGTATTTCTTATCTTCACCACCCTTATTGTTATGGCAGGCGTAGAGAAGGGTATTGAGAATGTCAGCAAGTTCCTTATGCCTTTACTTGTACTTCTCACAGCAGGAATTGCAATATATACTCTTACGCTTCCGGGTTCAATGGAAGGGCTTAAGTATTACCTTGTGCCTGATTTTGGCAAGTTCTCTTTCAAGACAATCTGTGCAGCGATGGGGCAGATGTTCTACTCAATGAGTCTTGCAATGGGTATCATGATAACTTACGGTTCATATACAAAGGACGAGATAAGTCTCTCTAAGTCTGTTAACCAGATTGAGATATTCGATACTATAATATCTCTTCTTGCTGGACTTCTTATCATACCTGCCGTGTATATATTCAGCGGTGAGGCAGGACTTAAGTCAAGCGGAGCGGGCCTTATGTTCATTACACTTCCTAAGGTATTCGACCAGATGCCTAAGGGTGAGCTTATAGGATTTTTGTTCTTTGCACTTGTTTTATTTGCGGCACTTACAAGCTCTGTTTCAATCATGGAAGCTATTGTATCCGCAATAATGGACAAGTTCCGTCTGTCACGCAACAAGTCATGTGCAATCTGCATCATTATTGCAATTATCCTCGGCGTGCCTTCTTCACTTGGCAACGGCGCATGGTCCAACATTACAATTCTCGGAATGGATTTCCTTACATTCTTCGACTACATCAGTAACAGCCTGCTGATGCCATTCGTGGCACTCTGTACGGCAATCCTTGCAGGATGGATTCTCGGTCCTAAGGTCATCACTGATGAGGTAACACGTAACGGTGAGAAGTTCGGACGTAAGAAGCTCTATGGAGTCATGATTAAGTATGTAGCTCCGGTACTTCTTATAATCATTCTTATAACTTATACACTTTCACAGTTTGGTCTGTTTACGATGTAATATCATCGAAGGGATGCTCACAAGGCAAGGCTTAGAACAGTATTTATTAAAAACAGGAAGAGGCAGGAGCATATATGCTCCCATCTCTTCCTGTTTTTTATCCTGCTTCATTATTCCCAATATCCAAGCTCAACGCCCTTCAGATAAAGTCCCTTGCCCTTGGCATAATACCCATATGAGTTAAAATGCGTCCAGTCGCTTCTAAGCTGACTAGAGATAATTCCACGTTCATAATCTTCCCAATCCTGCTCCGTCATGGTGAAGCCGCAGTCCTCAAGCCCGTTTTCAAGCATATACACACGCATATTAATAAAATGGTCTCCGAATGCATCATGAAGTGCCGTCTCCCACATCGTCTCACCGGTACCGATATATGAACCGTCATCATTTACGACATCCTGATTAATATCTCCAAGCGACGTTCCGGGATCATCCGTATCTCCGACAATAATGTATTTGGAACAGTTATGCTTCTGTATTATCGAAAGATACTGCATTATGAGTATATCATAATCACTCTGCCAGCCGCCATTGCTTCCCATCTCAAGTATCATTATATCCTGACTGTGGTCTGCTGCCGCCTTAGGCGTAACTTCACTGTCTCTTGGTATAAATGCATACTGGCGCCCCTTTGTACCCGGTTCCTTGTACAGCTTAAGCTTTACCTCGTCTGAATTCCATATCGGCTTTATCGTACACAGATAACCATTAATATAGAAGGCATCCGGCATATCATTATCCTCACCGCCATATCCGTAATAATCGGACATATTAATCCTGTTGCCGCTGCCGTCAACAAGTGCGACTCTCGTAGCCTTTTTATTGTTAATATACACATCCCTGTCAGTATACAGCACAAGCCCCCCTGCACGTATTGATATCTCATCCGATGCAGCACCTCCGACACCAAAATTATATGTCCTTATGCCGGTCATCTCCTGAAGTGTATACGGAGCTGTATAATAACTGATATCTTTAACACCATCCGGTGTCTCTATAAATGCAATATCCGCGCCATCGCCTTCAATCATGCTGTCTCCCCAGCATGATATCTCTCTTTGGCCGTCATCATCAAAATATGGTTCCTCCTCTTCATCCGGAACCGCTTCCTCTCCAAGCATCTGTTCCCAATCTGCCTGGCTCTGTGCTGACTGCTTCTCACTGTCAACAGCATCCCTGATGACATTTCTGTTAAATGTCAGTGCCGACAACGCAAGTACCACCATTGCTGCAAGCACACATAACATTACTCTGTCTGAATTTCTTTTCATACTTATGCCTCATATATTCAAGTATATCACGCTTACGGCCGAATTATCCGTACTATCAGATTTCAGGTCAGTTTTCATAGCTGCAGCGTGTATGATTCGTCAAAACAGGAACCGTAGTTACCTTTTAGGAACCACGCTTCCTGTTTTCTATCGTTTTTTTATCCTGAGTATGTCATTGTGTTGTCCGGATTGCTGTATGACTCCTGACCTCAGGTTGTAAATTCATTATTGCAACAAACATACTATACCATTAATCAGGGCGGAGGGCTACATAAATATTTTGTCAAAATCTGCTCCTGGACTCATTACATATATTTGATGCTGTATTCTGCTTTTTCAGCCGGCCACGATTTTCTGAGTGCCACATAGGAAATCAGAAAATTTGCCAGCCATCCGGCCGGAACCGCAAGCCAGACAAACGCAATGCCGAAACGCGGTGCACAAATCAGGGCAACTGACAGGCGGATTGCAAGGTTAACCATATTGGCAATGAGAAACGGGCGCATAACTCCAAGCCCGCGAAGGACTCCATCCGTTGCCATCTTGATACCCATGAAAATGAAAAAGTAACCTAACCATCTCATATAATCCCCAGACACCTGATATGCCAGGGCAGTTCCATCTTTGCCCAGAAATAACGACGAAATCTGAGTATGCAGTGTTTCAATAACTATGAATGCAAGGACTGCAAAGCATATATCTAACACAAGCGCCGCATGATATCCTTTTTTGATACGTTCAATTTTCTTTGCGCCAAGATTTTGGGAGACATAAGGTGATACCGCATTGCCAATGGACACAAATATAAGGGAAAATACATTTTCCACTCTCATCGTCGCAGAATAACCTGCGAGTGCCTGCGTGCCGAACGGATTTACAACTGCCTGTACTATCATCATGCCGATTGACACTGTGGACTGCTGAAGAACAGACGGTACGGCAATCTGAAGCATGGAATGCAGCTCATGTCTGTCAAACCAGTCAAAGCGACTTTTATACCGGCACATCCTGCCAAAGAAAATAAAAAGTGAAAACACTGCGGAGATTCCCTGTGCTATCAATGTTGCAAGAGCTGCACCAAACACGCCAAGACCGAGACCGGCGACCATCCAGAGATCCATAAATATATTTAATACAGAAGAAAATATCAGAAGCACCAACGGAATCTTTGATTCACCGATTGAAGTAAACATCGTTGAAAGAATATTGTACATAAACAGGAACGGGAATCCGGCAAAATAGACTTTAAGATACAGTACTGCTTCATCCAGTATATCAGCCGGTGTCTGTAACAAGCTCATCATTGAATGTGATAACACAAATCCAAAGATTCCAAGAAGTATGCTTAAAATTAAGAAGCTTATCAACGAAGTTGATACAATTGTCTTCATTTTACTATAATCTCTGGCACCAAAATAGCGGCTCACAAGCACTCCGGCACCTACGCCGGCACCCAGTGCCACACAGATAAATACATTCGTAAGAGCAGCGCATGCTCCGACAGCCGCAAGTGCAGATGAGCCGACAAACTGACCGACAATAATTGAGTCGGCCATATTATATACCTGTTGGAAAAAGCTGCCCAGAATCATAGGCATAGCAAAAACTGTCAGCGCTTTAAGGGGCGCATCTGTAATTAAATATTCATCCTTTGACATTCTCCTATTTCTCCTTGAATTCGTCATTTTTATCAGGAAGCGCAAGCACCGGTCAGAACAAATCCAGCATATTATCAAGATATACTGCTTCTCTTACGTGAATCTGGTATTCGGGCTTAGTCATATAATACAGCAGAAATTCAAGAACTATCGCACTTCCAAGCCCACGGCCTTCAATCTTAAAATTAGAAAATCCCATTGGCAGATAGACATTTTTTATGTCATCCGCACTTATAAAGCCCGGATTAGTCATTGCCTTTGAGAATCGGTATCCACTGTCTGCGCCGGGTGCGGTGCAGTAATGTTCAGGACAGTCTTCGCCGAGATTCTTGCGGCTTACAGCTTCGTAGCAGCTCTTTCTGTCATTACAGCCATACCGGCAGCATTCATTGCACAGAAATTCAACTTTATCCTTTTGCTGCTGTGACATTGCAGACAGCTTATCGAACTCCTTATTCAGCCGGAAATCCGGTACAACATACCTGAAATCGTCCCTGTCCGTTTCGTTAATAAACTGTCCGAAATCCGTAATCACCTTGGTTGTTGATGATACATAATAAAGATTGGGGTAATTATTTTTGAGATACTCAAGAAGTAGCTCTGAATGTATAATTATGCCATTACTGCTTGTATCAAACAGCCTGCACAACTCATTGCACCTCTTATCTGCCAGATGCTCCGGCTTAAGAAGTGAGTTGCTGAACGTAAGACGCGCCGATATCCCGTATTCGTGCATAAGTGCAAGCACATCTTCCGGACTTCCGTCACCAAAGCCTGCACGCCCTCCGCCCCAGATACAGTCTGCCGGAGCACCATATATAGAGCCTATATCACACCATTCGTAAAAATATTCCCTATGTTCCCGAAACAATGGCAGAAAAATCCTGTACAATTCATAGAATTCAAACAGTCCCGGCAGGTGGTAATATGCAATTGTCTTTTCTGATTTTTTCATGCCCGGCACGCTTTCTATTTTCTATTTTGAACATGACATTCTTTTATCCTGATTACTGTAGTCAAACCTGCCGTCATTCTTTTCTTCAATTGCTTTTATCATGTGATATGCAAATTCATTATATGGCACAGGTATCCCAAGTTCCTGCCCCATCCGCATAAGTGCTCCTGAGAACATATCAATCTCCGTATGACGTCCGGCGTCAAGATCCTGTAATGTAGAGTATCTCGCAGTTGGCGGTACGGCACTTCCATAGCTTGACGACCTGCCGGCCTTATCTATGTCTATTCCCTTTGCTTTTGCAACATCCTCAAGTTCTTTTCTAAGCCCTTCACTGATTGCCTGCATATGGACACTGTCCTCATAGCATCCGACACCGGCACCAAGGATTGCCTGCGGAAGATTATTACATACATTAAGACGGAATTTGCTCCATATCTCTTCTCTGATATTCTCTGTCGCACGATAATTAATTCCCGTATTTTCAAAAAGCTTCTCTATCGCCTCAACACGCTCACTATTATATGGTGCCTCGAATTCTCCGAATATAATTCCTATTGTTGTCTCCGGGTCAAAATAATAACCACTGCCTTCCTTATGCGAAGCCACCTTAATCAGTGAGCCGATTACATGCTCTGCACCAATCTTCGCTGCAATTATCTCTTCACTGTCTACACCATTCATAAGGCTCATAACAGTTGTATTGTCTGCTGTAACTGCCGCTATGCTGTCAAGTGCATCCGGCAGTGCCCCATATTTTAATGAAACTATCAGCAGATCTGCCCCCTGTGCTTCCTGCGGTGTCCATACTTCAGGGTTATAAGTAACATCATTTATAATACAGCCCTTCTTCAGACGTTCGGCTCTCTCACCCTCTGCCACAACTCCCAGACTGATACCGTCACGCTTTGAAAGTCCCCATATAACATATGAGCCGACTGCTCCGGCACCAAGTACCGCTACCTTTTTTATATTCATCTGTATATCCTCCTGCACTGACACCATAATATATAATTCTTCAAGTGATTATTGCCACCCACCACAAAAAAAGCAGCTATGATTCCCCGACCATTGCCGCTTCTATAAATAAATGTTCCCACATGTTACCTGATGTCAACCAAAGCCAGTATTTATCAAGAAAGTAGGCACTTCATTGCAAACGCTTGTCAATATAAATTAACAGATATAATCCCATTTTTGATATTCACTGTTAGCAGTTTGTTAGAAATGCTAACGTATGGGATTAACTACTGTGTGCATCAAAATCCATAAACATGACCATCATTCCCCTGTTACTGACGGTAATGACTGATCAATATTTCTATTAGATTACTTACATTATATCGTGTGGTAGGTCGGTTGTCGATAAGTTTTTGACCAAATTATTTTGGCAACCTATTCTATGCCAAATATCCATTATTACCAGTCAATCACATCAAAAAACTCTTCTATATTGCTGCTTTTTTTGTTAATAAAATCAACATCAAAAAAAGTATCTTTGATCATAATATCGAAATTTTTCTTTTTTATCTCATATCGATTATACAGCAGCTTTTCTTTTCCTCTTAATGATTCCATCATTGTCTGATATGACAATTCTCCTGAATTAAGGAAGGTATAAACATCTGCATTTCCTTTAAAAGCCGCAATACTTTTTGCTCCCAGAACAGATTCAATAAATTTATGTGGATCCTGTCCTCTATACTGAGGACTGTGCAAGCATGCCACATACTCAAAATCCGGATTGTCCATAATAATGAATTTTGCTAGATAGTTACTCTGTGACTCCATTTTAATCTTCTGAAGGAAGTTTGAATAACCTCCACCATGCATATTGATGGGTTTTAAAACCAGTTCTACACCCTGATTCTTTCTCATCTTGTCTATATAATTATATTCTGTATCTCCCTCACAGAATACTGCAAACCTCTTCTGAAGGACTCTTGTTTTTCTACTCAAATGCCGTACCTCCCAATATCCCCTTCATATAAAACTCATATATCTTAGTGTTTTCATACCTCACTTCCGGAAAATCTGCTAGAGAATACAATTCTGATGTCAGTTCATATTTACTTTTTGTAATGAAATAAATCTGCTCTTTCATGTATGTCTTCAAATTTAGGTGTAATACATTATGTGTAGAAAATACAAACTGCCCTCTGTGCTCCATACCGTTAATATACGCAATAACACGGTCTGACAAGATTGGATTAAGAACCCGGTCCATCTCATCTGCAAATACCACTTTATTTTCATATACCACGCGAAATATCTGTACAGCCCATGCAAAAAATTCTCTGACACCGGTTGAATCCTGTGATAATTCTCTCTTAAACTGCTTTCCCTGTGCATTCTTACGAATTACCAGAGTTTTAGAATAAGGCTTCTCATCATCCACTTCAATTCCGCAAATGCTGTAATCTACCATCTTAAAAATTTCTACATATCTTAGATCTTTCATAATTTCAAGATCCCGTTCCTGCCTGACAATGCTGTCTATATTGTCAGAGGGTATATTACCCGGATATAGGACATTTAACATCCATTCAACAGTTGCTGACGCATCCTTATTTCCGAGAAGAGCCAGTTTAACTACAAATAATCCGTTACTATTATTGCTATTCTTAAGAGCAGCTGTCACTTCCCTGGCTGTTCCTCTTCGTAATGTATATATATCCTCCTGATCCCGTAAAATATCAAACACTACATGCTCAGCTGATTTCCGCTGGCTGCTTCTGATAAGTTTTTCGCTATAGATTCCTTTTGCATCAACAATAGTTTCATACTCATAAATATAATGATTCCCCGCTAAGAATACTACATTAAATTTCTGTTTGGGATTATTACACTCCATCAAAGTATCTGCGTTAATATATGAATTAACAGACTGCACTTTCATGTTTGTATCAAACAATGATTTCAGATATTTTAATCCATTTATAAAGTTGGACTTACCACCTGCGTTCTCACCTACGATAACTGCCGTTTTCAGCAGGTCATATCCTGTTTCTGTTGTAGTATAGTTATCCGGAAAGCGCTTCTTTACTTTCCCGCCTGGTGCTTCTAATGAAAACTCACACTCTTCCTTGAACGAACAAAAATTGTCAAACATATATCTTATGAGCATACTTCCACCGCCTTTCAATAATCATTATATACTAAAAAGAGCCGATGTAAACCAGTTTTTCGTTTTACATCGGCTCTTTTTATAGATATCATGTTAAAAAGCAAGCACCAAATATTAAATACATGCTTTTAGCTGTTTTTTGTTGATTTTGCTCTTTCCATTAAATCGTGCAACTCCTATGAAATCATCATTATTTTTCTTCTGAACCACTCTTTTTCCTTACATAGAATACGGCTCCAATAACAATCAGCATAATACAGATACCTATAATAATGATTATCGTATTATTCCATGCATATTTTGAAGTGCTGTCATCTGTCTTA